>Ga0172379_10000403_pt1 | contig 110829 bp, 76 predicted proteins | sample GrowelOW334metaG_FD_119756 | JGI IMG/M metagenome (GOLD analysis project Ga0172379, IMG submission 119756) | Groundwater microbial communities from an aquifer near a municipal landfill in Southern Ontario, Canada - Groundwater well OW334 metaG | ecosystem: Environmental > Aquatic > Deep...
GGCACGCGGAAGGGCGAGCAGGAGACGTAGTTGAAGCCCGTGCGGTGGCAGAACTCCACGCTGGCCGGGTCTCCGCCGTGCTCTCCGCAGATGCCGATCTTGAGGTCCTTGCGGACTTTGCGGCCGCGCTGGACCGCCAGGTCGATGAGTTCGCCCACGCCGTCCTGGTCCAGGGTCTGGAACGGATCGACCGGGAGGATGCCCTTCTCCAGATAGTCGCCCATGAACGCTCCCGTATCGTCGCGGGAGAATCCGAAGGTCATCTGGGTGAGGTCATTGGTCCCGAAGGAGAAGAACTGCGCTTCGGCGGCGATGCGTCCGGCCTGCAGGGCCGCGCGCGGAATCTCGATCATGGTTCCGACCATGTGCGGGATGCTCTTGACCTTCTTGGCCTGGCAGACCTCGGCATAGACCCGCGCGACGAGCGCGTACTGGTGCTGGAGTTCGGTCTCCACGCAGACGACCGGGATCATGATCTCCGGCATGGTCTTGATGCCTTCCTGGGCGAGCTCCACGGCGGACTCGAAGATGGCTCGGACCTGCATCTCGGTGATCTCCGGGTAGGTGATCCCGAGGCGCACGCCGCGGTGGCCCATCATCGGGTTGCTCTCTCTGAGCGCATGAGCGCGCTTCTCGAGCTCCGCCATGTCGATGTTCAATGCCTGCGCGAGCTCGCGCAGCTGCGCCTCTTGGTGAGGGACGAACTCGTGCAGGGGGGGGTCGATGGTGCGGATGGTGACCGGAAGTCCCTGCATGGCCTTGAGCGTGGCCTTGATGTCCGTCTTCACGTGAGGGAAGAGCTCCGCGAGGGCGTGCTTGCGCTCCTCGAGGGTCTTGGAGACGATCATCTTGCGCAGCTTGAAGAGCGGCTGCTCCGAGCCTTTCCCGTAGAACATGTGCTCCACGCGGAAGAGCCCGATGCCCTCGGCGCCGAAGCGCCGCGCGCGGGCCGCATCTTCTGGCGTGTCCGCGTTGGCTCGGACCTTGAGGGTCCTTACGCTGTTGCAGAGCTTGAGGAAGTTCTCCAGCGCGGTGTTGCCCTCGTCTGCGCTCAGCATGGCCAGCTGGCCCTGGTAGACCAGGCCCTTCGAGCCGTTGAGCGTGATCCAGTCGCCTTCCCGGAGCGTCGCTCCGCCGGAGTGCACGGTCTTGGAGTGCAGATCGACTTCCATGGCGCCGCAGCCGACCACGCAGCACTTGCCCCAGCCGCGGGCCACGAGCGCCGCGTGCGAGGTCATGCCGCCGCGGGCGGTGAGGATGGCCTGCGCCGCGCGCATGCCTTCCACGTCCTCGGGGTTGGTCTCCTCGCGCACGAGGATGACCTGCTTGCCCAGCTTGGCCCAGGCCACCGCGTCGGCGGCCGTGAACACGATCTGGCCCTTGGCTCCGCCGGGGCCGGCCGGAAGGCCCTTGGCGATGGGCTTGACCGCGGCTTCAGCCTTGGGGTCCACCGCGGGGTGGAGGAGTTCGTCGAGCTGAGAGGGCGTCACGCGCAGGATCGCCTCTTCCTTGGTGATGAGGCGTTCCTTGAGCATGTCCTGGGCGATGCGCACGGCCGAGGGGCCGTTGCGCTTGCCCACGCGGCACTGGAGCATGTAGAGCACGCCCTGCTCGATGGTGAACTCGATGTCGAGCATGTCGCGGTAGTGCTTCTCCAGGCGGTTGCGGATGGCGTGCAGTTCCTTATAGACCTGGGGCATGATCTGCTCCAGGCTCTGGAGGTTCTTGGACTGGTCGCTGCGGCTGGACTCGTTGATGGGCGCCGGGGTGCGGATGCCGGCCACCACATCCTCGCCCTGGGCGTTGACCAGGAACTCTCCGTAGAAGTGGTTCTCTCCGGTGCCGGGGTTGCGGGTGAAGCCTACGCCCGTGGCGCAGTCTTCGCCCATGTTTCCGAAGACCATGGTTTGGACGGTGACGGCCGTGCCCCACTCTTCCGGGATGCCCTCGATGCGGCGGTAGGAGACGGCGCGTCTGCCCCTCCAGGAGGCGAACACGGCGCCGATCGAGCCCCAGAGCTGTTCCTTGGGGTCGTCCGGGAAGGGCTTGCCCAGGACTTCCTGGATCTTGGCCTTGAACTGGCTGCAGAGGATCTTCAAGTCAGAGGCCTTCATGTCCGTGTCCTGCTTGTAGCCGCGCTGCTTCTTGAGCTGGTCCATGATCCGCTCGAGCTGGCGGCGGATGCCCATGTCGTCGGCCGGCTCGACGCCCGCGGCCTTCTCCATGACCACGTCCGCGTACATCATGATGAGGCGGCGGTAGGCGTCATAGACGAAGCGCTCGTTGGTCTTGGCGACCAGCCCCGGGATCGTCTTCTCGGTGAGTCCGCAGTTGAGGATGGTTTCCATCATCCCGGGCATGGATTTGCGCGCGCCGGAGCGCACGGAGACGAGCAAGGGGTTCTGCGCGTCTCCGAAGGTCTTTCCGGTCAGCTTCTGGATGCGATCGAGGCTGGCGTCGACGAGCTCGCGCAGTCCCTTCGGATAGGTGCGCTTGTTGGCCCAATAATGCGTGCAGAGTTCGGTGGTGAGGGTGAAGCCGGGGGGCACGGGCAGGCGCAAAGAGGGGTGTCCGGCCATCTCGGCCAGGTTGGCGCCCTTGCCGCCGAGCAGGTTCTTCATGGACTCGTTTCCGTCGGCTCTTCCGCCGCCGAAGAAATAGACCATCTTTCCGATCTTTTTGGCGGACTTGGGTGCGGACGGGGAACAGCACTTGCGGGACGCACAGCAGGATGAAGGCATTTGTTGGGTTTCCTCCTGGGAATTATCCGACGAGACAATGATAGCAAATCCAGCGATGCCGCAGGAATATGGCAAAGGCCGGCGGGGCAGATGCCCCGCCGGCCTTTTAGATGCTGAAACGGCTTATTTCGGAAGCTGCTTTTGTTCCGGGTCCAGGAAGACCGGGCGGAACTTCAGGCGGTTGAGCTTGCTGATCGTGCTGTTCGGGATGAACCCGTCGAGGATCAGGTACGGGAAGGGCGAGCAGATCTCGATCTTCTCGCCGCGAGCGCTGTGTCCGCCCACGCGGCCCATGGTCACATAGGAGTAGACCACCGGGATGGCCGGCTTGGCGAAGAGGCCGAGGTAGCCTTTCTTCGGGGTCTGCAGATAGGTGACCAGGGCATCGAGCTCCTGCTGGCTCTTCGCTCCCCATTCGGCCACGGCCGCGTCTTCCATCTTCGGGCCCATGTAGTAATGCTCGGGTGCGTCTTCCTGATAGTACACCGCGAGCCACACCGAGAGCGGGGCTCCGGTGTAGGAGATGTTCATCATGGCGCCGGACTTTCCCTTTTCCACGATGTTCTTCGCGACCAGGCGAGGTCCGAGGTAGGCCGCGATCTTGTCGGCGACCTCATTGGCCCTCTCGAGGGTGGTGAAGGACATGGGCAGGTTGTGGCTGCCGGTCTGGGATACGGTCGCTGCGGGCTGCTCAACTTCAGCCGCAACGTACTGGGGCATTTCGAACGCCTGGGCCGCGGCGCTGAGCGCGAGGACGGCCGCACAACTCAACGAGACTGCTTTCATTCTTGTCTCCTCCGTAGTTTTGCTGAGCCGCCGATCCGTCCGGTCTGCTCGCGATGTACGGGTCCGTCTTCGGGCCCTGGCATCTTGGGTATATTTTGTCAATGATCGCGGTCACTAAAAATAGGTCTTCTGGGGCAACGCGCGAAGTCTTTGGGCCTACGAGAAAATCGGGCGTATGGACCACCTCGTTTCCGCATCTCTCGACGGAGAGCTCCGCGGCGCATGCGCGCAGGGCCTAGGCCGCGGACTGCGGCGGTCCTATTTTTGATGTTGACGCAGATCAGTCTTTCTTGTTGACGGAAGGCATGATCATCGGCCGGAAAAATTCAGCCGGCCTCAAATCTGTCCATGTCTGAATTTTTCCGGAGGGGGTTTCAACACGGCGACAACCGCAAAAGAAGAGCCCCCTTCCCGCGTTGCGGGAAGGGGGCTCGAAGACGCCGGCTATTTCGCTTCCGGCGTGGTCGTCACGAACTGCTTGAGCCAGGAGTTGTAGTAGAGGTGCTCCGACTCGCCCCGAACCCACTCGCCCTTGGCCGTCAGGAGGGTGGAGAGGTATCCGCGCAGCGCGTTGTAGGCGGCTTCTTTCTCGCCTTTCGGCGCGTTCGCGACTCCGGCGAGCACGTCGGTCTGCACGAAGAACGCAACGCCGTTCTCCGTGTCTCCCATGCGCGCGAGCTTGGGATGCTCCTCGCTCTGCGTAAAGCCCAGCTCGTAGACCGGCATCTTCAAGTCCTTGCGGAGCGAGAGCACGACTTCCGTCTCCGCGGGGGTGAGCAGCCTGCGTCCTTTTTCGTTGGGGCCCATGCTCGCGGCGATGAAGGCCGTCTCGTTGAGGAGCAGGGTCTTTTCCTGTCCGCCCAGCACGCTTGCGGGGAGGAGGAAGAACTCCGCGTCCTTGGCGTCGGGAGCATCCTGCAGAAGGAGCAGCTGCCCCGAGCGGATCTTTTCGACGAGGCCGTCATCGACGAAGTGCGAGCTCCCGTCCGAGATGAGCACGGCGCTCTTCCCGCTGAGGAAGAAGTCCTTGATCTCCGCGATCATGTAGTTCTTCTGCGCCAAGGAGGCTTTCTTGTCCGCGTCCCCGCTCCAGGGAGCCGCGATCTTCAGCTTGACGTCGGTTCCGTTGGGCGCCCTGCCGACGAGGACCGGGATCTCCAGCATGAGCGAGAGTCCGCCGGCCTTGAGGATCTTGCGGTCAGACCAGGCCTTTTTCACGGCCTTGAAGCCCTTGACGACCGCGGGCCAGACCGCGCCTGCCCAGAGCGCGAGGCCGGAGGCCACCATGCTCATGATGAATACGTCTCCCTTGTTGCCGAAGGGCGTTCCGGCGCCGTTCTGGGTGACCGCGCGCTCTCCGCCGATGTAGACGAAGTAGAGCGTCAGCAGTCCCAGGAGCGCGATGCCCAGGTACATGGTAACCTTGTCGATGATCTTGTGGTATTTCTGGGGGACGAAGCCCATCATGATCTTCTGTCCGTCGAGCGGGCCGAAGGGGATCAGGTTCGTGATCCCCAGGAGATAGTTCATGAACGCGTTCACGCCCAAGAGTCGCAGGGTTCCGCTGACCCAGGGCATGGCCACCAGCCAGGGCGCGAAGAACTTCGTCGCGAGGACGATGCCGAGGCAGAGCGTGCCGATCGCGATGTTGACCGCGGGACCGGCCACGGCAACCTTGCCCATGGCGATCTTGTTCTTGACCTGGCCGAAGTCCTGCTGGACGTTGGTCGCGAAGCCGCCTACGGGCATTCCGAAGAGCATGGAGGTCACCATCAGGATGGTGGCGCCGATGGGGCCCGTGAAGCGCAGGGGATTGAGCGATACCTGTCCGGCCATGCGCGGCGTGACGTCTCCCAGATGTTCCGCGGTCAATGCGTGGCCCACCTCATGGAGCGTGATGGACTCCAAGATCCCCCAGAAGAGGAAGGAGCCGGCAAAGGCCTTGAAGATGAAGGAGGCCGGGCCGGGCACCAGTCCGGAGAGCAGGAACTTCATCATCTGGGTGATGGAGATCGCCGCGACCGTGGTCCAGGCCGCGCGGCTCACTTTGCGGATGAACGAGGGCTGGGGCGTTTCGGCGGACGCGGCTTTGACGGAGGAAGAGGACGGAAGGAGATTGCGGACGAACGAACTGAGCTTGCCGCTGACCGGGACTTCCGCCGAGGACTGCGCCGAGTGGTCCTTCACTCCGAGGATCGTGGACATGGCCGCGCTCACGAGGCCGTGCGCGCCTTCGTCGGAGGCGTTCCCCAGGGACTTCGCATCAGGAGCGATGGAACTCGGATCCGCCAGGAACTTGGCCGTGGCCGGAGTCTCTTCGGATGTTTTGCCGGTGAGCGCTGCCTGCGCAAAGGGGCTCTTGGCCGTGATCCCGCTTATTAAAGGAAGAGCGGCCTGATCAGCCGTTGGGACCGACAGGTTCGGCAGAACCGTCGGAGCCTTGACCGTTGAAAGCTGCGAGGAATCCGCCGCGGGCAGTTCCAATGTCTTGACCTGGCCGACGGTCGCGGTGTTTCCGATCGCGGGAATCGCTATCTGCGACGGGATGATCGCGGGCAGGACCGTGGTCAGACCTGTCGGAGCCTGCGCGCTCACCAGCTGGGCCGCGGCTTGGATCGCGAGCGGGCCGGGGGACAGCAGGAGGATGGCTGCGGCGACGGATGAAGCGAGAAGTTTCTTGATCATGAAGAGATTCTATAGCGGAACTCTGCGCAGGTTTATGGGTCCAGAGGACCACGAGGGCCCGGTCTTTGGGCCCCCATGCATCCGGGTCCCTTGACCGGCATCAACGATCCCGGTCAAGCCCGGGAGACGGGAGGCGTTATGACGGTCGGGCGAACGCAGCGAGTTCCGGCGCGAATCGGAGGAAGTCATGTTCCGCGTCGAGCAGGGAATACCCCTTGTCCCCGGGGGCGTCCGCATTGCCGACGATCATCCGCAGGAGATTCATGTAGGCCTTGAGAGACAGCAGCAGCTTCCCTTGCAGTTCTGAGGGGGCATTGAGGATCGAGTCCATGACGTCGATCCTGAGGAAGAAGGCCGGGCCGTTCTCGGTCATGGCGTAGCGCGCCAGGGCCGGGTGGTGTTCATCGGGAGTGAAGGCCAGTTCATAGACCGGCGTCTTGAGGGATTTTGAAAGGCCGACCACGAAGCGCGTCTCCTCGGGGGTGAGGAGCCTGCGGCCTTTCATGCCGAAACCCAGCATCGAGGCCACGGCCGCGGATTCGTTCATGAGCAGGGTCTTTCCCCGTCCTCCCAGCGCGGAGGCCGGCAGGATGAAGAAGTCCGCGGCTGAGGGGTCTTCTTTGTCCTGGAGAAGGAACGCTCTGCCCGCATGGATGTCGGCGATGAGCGCTTGGTCCGCGGAGCGCGCGCTTCCGTCGGAAAGGCTCGCGACGTCCTTACCGCTCTTGAGGAGGTCCTGTATCTGCGCGTAGGAGTAGGAGCCTGCGGAGAGGGTTCGGCCCTTCTCCGCGTCGCCCGACCAAGGCGCGGCGATTTTCATCGGGAGGCGTTTGCCGTAGGGCGCGGGCTTTATGATCGTGGGCACGCTCAGCATGAGCGCGATCCCGCCGGCTTTGAGGATCTTATGGCGGCGCAGCGCTTGAGCGGCCTTGTCCCAATACTTCTTGACCGCGGGCCAGACGGCGCCCAGCCAGAGAGCCGCGCCGTTGGCGGTTATGGCCATGACGAAAGGGTCGCTCGTGTTCGCGATCGGCGTGCCTGCGCCTGCCTGGGTGGCTGCCGTGTAGCCGCCCGCGCCGAGCATATAGAGGCAGAGCGCGGCGATGAGCGCGAGTCCGGCATAGAGAGTGATCTTGCGGACTATCGGATGGTATTTATCCGGGATGAAGCTCATGAGGCACTTCTGTCCGTCGAGCGGGCCCAGGGGGATGAGGTTGGATATCCCCAGCAGGAAGTTCATGAAGGCGGTCATGGCGACCATGCGCAGGGTCCCTCCGACCCACGGCACGGCGGCGAGCCAGGGCGCGAAGGCCTTGATTCCCAGGATGAGCCCGGTGCAAAGCGCGCCGAGGGCCATGTTCACCGCGGGTCCGGCCAGGGCCACCTTGCCCATGGCGGCCTTATGTTCGACTTTGTCGAGGTCTTGCTGGACGTAGGTCGCGAAGCCGCCGATGGGCGCGCCCGTGAGCACGGAGCTCAGGAAGAGGACCGAGGCGCCGATGGGACCCGTGAAGCGCAGGGGATTGACGGAGAACTGCTTGGCCATGCGCGGGGTCACGTCTCCCACTTTTTCCGCGGTCCAGGCGTGGCCGAGTTCATGGAGGATGATGGATTCCAGCAGGCCCCAGAAGAGCAGGCTGCCCGCGAAGGATTGGAAGACGAGGCTCGCGGGGCTCGCGGCGAGTCCTTTGAGCAGGAACTCGTAGGGGGCCCACAGCGAGAATGCGGCCGCGACGGTCCATGCGGTCTTCTTCGCGATGCCGAGGAAAGAAGGCTTGGGCGTTTCGACGGCCGGCCGGAGCGCGGGGGCGGCGTCCGCCGCGGGCAGCAGCTTGGCGGCGAACGATCCTGCGTTGCCGCCGGCCGGCACGGCTTCTGAGGACTGCTCGGAATGGTCCTGCACTCCGAGTATGCGGGACATGGCTGTTCCCACGAGGCCATGCGCGCCCTCATTGGAAGAGTTCTCCAAGGATTTCGCATCCGGAGCGACGGAGGCCGGATCGATCAGGAACTTGGCCGTTGCCGGAGTCTCTTTGGAGGTTTTGCCGGAGAGAACGGCCTTCGCAAAGGGGCTCGCAGCTATGATCCCGCTTATTAAAGGAAAGGAAGTCTGCTCATCCGTTTGGACTATCGGAAGACTCGATTGGACGCTCAGGGTCTTGCTCGGTGAAAGCTGCGAGAGATCCGCCGCGGGCAGGGCCAATGTCTTGACCTGGCCGACGACCGCGCTGCCGCCGAGCGCGGAAATCCCTGTCTGCGAGGGGATGATCGCGGGCAGGACCGTGGTCAGGGCTGCCGGAGCCTGCGCGTTCGCCATCTGGGCCGCGGCCTGGACAGCGAGCGGTCCAGGGGAGAGAAGGAAGAGCGATATCGCGACGGATGCGGAAAAAATCTTTTTAACCATAGCGATATTCTACGCGAATACATGAACGGTGTTATGGGTCTCGCGGCCCGAGCCCCTATGTCTTTGGGCCTACCTTTGTTATGGGCCTTGCGGCCGGAGTCCCTATGTCTTTAATGGCTGGGCGCTAAAAAGCCCCTCCCCGCGATGCGGGGAGGGGCTTGGTCCGGCGGCGTCCGCGCTACGCCTGCGCGGTGGTCGTCGGCTTGGCGGCAGGCTCGGCCGAAGTCTTGGAGTAATCCATCTTCGAGAGATGCTCGAGCTGACGCCAGCGCATGTTCACCTCTTCCTGCGCCTCGATGAGAAGGCGCTTGGCCTCCTCGGGGTGGCTCTTGGTGAGCATGCGATAGCGCGTTTCCTTGTAGATGTAGTCTTCCAGCGCGATCTTCGGCGCCTTGGAGTCAAGCTGCAGCGGATTCTTCCCCTGGGCGATGAGCTCGGGGTTGTAGCGGAAGAGCGGCCAGTAGCCGCTGTCCACCGCCAGCTTCTGCTGCTGCATCCCCAAGGACATGTCGATGCCGTGCGCGATGCAGTGGCTGTAGGCGATGATGAGCGCGGGCCCGTCGTAGGCCTCGGCTTCGCGCATGGCCTTGATGGTCTGCGCGTCGCTGGCGCCCATGGCTATGCGCGCCACGTAGACGTTGCCGTAGCTTGCCGCGAGCATGGCGAAGTCCTTGCGCGGCAGGCGCTTGCCGGCCGAGGCGAACTTTGCCACGGCTCCGCGCGGGGTGGCCTTGGACTGCTGGCCGCCCGTGTTGGAGTAGACCTCGGTGTCGAGCACCAGCAGCTTCACGTTCTTGCCCGAGCGCAGGGCATGGTCCAATCCGCCGTAGCCGATGTCGTAGGCCCAGCCGTCTCCGCCCATGATCCAGATGCTCCTGCGCACCAGCGCATCGGCCACGGCCAGCAGGTCCTTGGACTCGGAGTCGGTCTTGCCCGCGAGCTTCTTCTTGAGCTCGGCCACTCGGCCGCGCTGCGCCGCGATGCCGGCATCATCTTTCTGCACGGCGTTGAGCAGTTCCTCGCCGAGCTTCCCGAACTCGGAGGCGCGCTTCTTCAGGATCGTCTCGGCGCGCAGGTGCTGCGCGTCGACGGCGAGCCTGAAGCCCAAGCCGAACTCCGCGTTGTCCTCGAAGAGCGAGTTCGACCAAGCCGGTCCGCGGCCTTCCTTGTTCTGCGACCACGGCGTGGTGGGGAGGTTGCCTCCGTAGATGGAGGAGCAGCCCGTGGCGTTGGCCACGATCAGCCGGTCGCCGAAGAGCTGGCTGACCAGCTTGACATAGGGCGTCTCGCCGCAGCCGCCGCAGGCTCCCGAGAACTCGAAGAGCGGCTGCAGGAGCTGGCTTCCCTTCACCGTGCCCGCGTCCACCTTTGTCCGGTCCGATTCCGGCAGGCTCAGGAAGAACGCGAAGTTCTCCCGTTCGGCGGAGTGGAGCTCGGGGGTCAAAGGCGACATGTTGATGGCCTTGTGCGCCGGGTCCTGCTTGCTCTTGGCCGGGCAGACTTCGGTGCAGAGCTTGCAGCCCGTGCAGTCCTCGACGGCCACCTGGATGGTGAACTTCGTCCCCGCCGCGAACTCCTTGCCGCGCCAGTCCATGGTCTTGTAGGTCTTGGGCGCTTTGGCCGCGTCCGCGCTCGATGCCACCTTCGCGCGGATAGCCGCGTGCGGGCAGACCAGCGAGCATTTGTTGCACTGGATGCAGATGGAGGGGTCCCAGACCGGGACGTCCAATGCGATGCAGCGCTTCTCCCACTGCGTGGTGCCGGTGGGGAAGGTCCCGTCCGCGGGCATGGAGCTGACCGGCAGCTCGTCGCCGCGTCCGGCCATCATGACCGAGGTCACCTTGCGCACGAACTCCGGGGCCTTGCTGGAGACGACCTCCGGGCGGTGTCGCTGGGTGGTGGGCTGGGCCGGGACCTTGATCTCGCGCAGGTTGGCCAGCGCGTTGTCCACGGCCTTGAAGTTCATATCCACGAGCTTCTGGCTCTTGGCGCCGTAGCTCTTCTCGATGCCCTTCTTGACCAGCTTCATGTAGTCGGGAAGGATCTTCGTGATCTCGAAGTAGCAGACCTGCATGACCGTGTTGATGCGCGGTCCCAGGCCCGCTTCCTTGGCCACGGAGTAGGCGTCGATGGCGTAGAACTTCAGCTTCTTGTCGATGATCTGCTTCTGGGCCTCGGCCGTGAGGCTCTCGAAGGCCTTGTCCGGCGTCGTGGTGTTGAGCAGGAAGGTCCCGCCCGGCGCCGCGGCCGCCAGCACGTCCACGCGCTCCATGAGCGTCTCGGCGTGGCAGGCCACGAAGGGCGCCTGGCTGACCAGATAGGTCGAGCGGATCGGCTTGGGGCCGAAGCGCAGGTGAGAGACCGTCATGGAGCCGGACTTCTTGGAGTCGTAGACGAAGTAGCCCTGCGCGTGCAGGTCGGTCTCGTCGGCGATGATCTTGATGGTGTTCTTGTTGGCGCCCACTGTTCCGTCCGCGCCCATGCCGAAGAACACGCAGCGGCTGGTTTTCTCATCCTCTGTGGTGAACTTCGGGTCGTAGTCCAGGGAGAGGTGCGTGACGTCGTCCAAGATGCCCACGGTGAATCGCGTCTTGGGCTTGGACTTTTGCAGCTCGTCGAAGACGGCCTTGACCATGGCCGGGGTGAATTCCTTGGAGGAGAGGCCGTAGCGTCCGCTGATGACGCGGGGCATCTGCTTCCAGGTCCCGGTCCCGGCGGAGGCGGCTTCCTGGATGGCGGTGACCACGTCGAGGAAGAGCGGCTCGCCCAGGGCGCCGGGCTCCTTGGTGCGGTCGAGCACGGCGATGGACTTCACGGTCGCGGGCAGGGCCTTCAAGAAGGCCGAGGCGTGGAAGGGCCGGTAGAGCCGGACCTTGAGCACGCCGAGCTTCCCGCCCTTGGCGTTGAGCGCATCCACGCATTCCTCGACGGGTCCGATGCCGGAGCCCATGAGGATGACGACGTGCTCGGCCTGCGCGTGGCCGTAGTAGTCGAAGAGCCGGTACTGTCGGCCCGTGCGCTTGGCGAAGCGGTCCATGACTTCCTGCGTTTTCTCGGCGCAGGCGTCATAGAAGGGGTTGCAGGCTTCCCGCGCCTGGAAGAAGACGTCGGGGTTCTGCGCGCTGCCCTTCAAGGTCGGATGGTCCGGGGAGAGAGCCCGCATGCGGTGCGCGCGGACTGCGTCCTCGTCGATGAGGGAGCGCAGATCGTCGTCGGAGAGCATATCGATCTTGTGGACCTCGTGCGAGGTGCGGAAGCCGTCGAAGAAGTGCAGGAAGGGCACGCGGCTCTCGAGCGTCGCGGCGTGCGCGATCGCGGCCAGGTCGTGCGCTTCTTGGACCGAGGCGGATGAGAGCAGCGCGAAGCCCGTCGCGCGCGCGGCCATGACGTCGGAATGGTCGCCGAAGATGGAGAGCGCGTGCGCGGCGATGGAGCGGGCCGTGACGTGGATGACCATGGGCGTAAGCTCTCCGGCCACCTTGTACATGACCGGGATCTTGAGCAGCAGGCCCTGGGAGGCGGTGAAGGTCGTCGTCAGCGCGCCCACGGACACCGAGCCGTGCGCGGTGCCGGCGGCGCCGGCCTCGCTCTGCATCTCGGTGACGTTGGGGATCGCGCCCCAGATATTGGTCCGCTTCTCCGCGGCCCAGGCATCGGACCATTCGCCCATGTTGGAGGAGGGCGTGATCGGATAAATAGAGATGACTTCGCTCAGGCGATAGGCCGAGCTTGCGGTCGCTTCGTTTCCGTCAACGGGCTCTTTTGTGGACATGTCGTGTTTGGTCTCCGGGCCGATAGGGGGAGGCTTGAATGCTTCCCTGGCTGCCTCCATTATGCCAATTTCGACCCCTTCCACTCAACTAATAAGGAAAGCCTTGGCTGGGCACCAGGCGGCGGGGGATAAGGGTCTGCGGGTACCTGGCATGGGCTCCGCGACGCCCCGCCGACCCTTATCCCCCGTCGCCCGGTGCGATAGGCTGCACCTTAATAAGAAGAAGTGTCGCGGACGCAATCTATGGAAAAAAGGAGCAGCGGGAACCCTTCTTCGGCGGAGGTATTCTCCACGTCATCCCGGCGGAGGCCGGGATCTAGGAGTTGCTGGATCCCGGGGCAAGCCCTGGGTGACGAAAAGAAGCATCCTTACTGGTCGTTTATGGCGGTCTTGAGGATCTTGAGCGTGACGTGCAGGTAGGGCTCTCGGCGAGCGTCCATCGGGTCATTGCCCCTGAGTATCCAGCCAACACTCATGAGCACGCGCTTGTACTCGGGGTCGGCCTTGGCGAGCAGGTAATCGGAGTCTGTCCAGACGATCTTCCAGCCGGTCTCTTTCTCAAAACCCAAGGCCATTCCCAATAGCTTCTGATCCCATTTCGGGTATTCGAGTTCCTTGTATCGGCGGGCCTTGAGAGCCACGCGGTATGCGTCTAGGGCTTCTTTGATGTGGTCTGAGGCGAGGATGGACCCCGACAGGAGCGTTACGAAAAAGTCGAAAGTGAGGAGCACGAACATGTCGATCCCGCCGCTCAGGGCGAAAGGAGGGTTGAGGAACATGAAGATGTTCGCCAGGGAGAAGAGGAGTCCGTAGGAGAGCGCGGCCAAGACCAAGTGCTCGGAAACGGTCAGCGGATAGCGGAGCGCGTTCTCATTCCTCCAGGACATGAAGGCATGGTGCAAGGCTCTGCGCACCGAGAACCTTGGCACATCGGGCTGGAAGTCCTTGAGGACGAGCACGGAATCCTGTTCGTCAGGGGTCGCGGGGATGTTCAGGGTCGGCGCATCCAGGGCTCTGCGCGCGGCATCCAGGGCCAGGAGCACCTTGTCCAGGCGCTGGTCCGGGACCTTGCTCTTCTCGAAGATGTGCCGAAGCTCGGAGTCCGGCTCCAGGGAAGCGAGGATGAATTCCGCGATGCTTCCGGAGGATCCATGGATCACTTTCTCGTCATCTTCCCATGTGAGGTTGGATAGGGCGTGTTGCGCGTGGGTGAAGAGCAATTGCGTCTTCGCATCCGCGCGCTCGAGGATGCGCTTGAAGCGATGCTCATCGAACAGGCTGAAGGCTGTGTCATAGAGGGTATGGAAGAAGGGCTTCCCCAGAAGATAGAGCAGGTTCTGGGCATTGACTCCGGCGGCCAAGGGCGGCAGGTCCGCTTTTTCGTAGAAGAACTCAAAGATCTTTCGCGGGACATTGCCCACGCCGATGACGAGCGCCTCTCCTTGCCGCAGGGAAGCCATGCTCTTCGCGAAATCTGGGTCCGTGATGCTCATGACCTGCACTTTTCCGTTCAATGACCGCTCCCGGCTGATGCGGTCCTGGAGATTCCGGACGCAGATATCATTAAGATCCCAGAAGACCGGCAGGAGCACGCCTCCCTGTTTGAAGGATTGAGGTTTCTGCTCCTGGGCTTTGCGCAGTCCGAGCAGGAGCGCGAGGATCTTGCTGATCCCGTTCTTGGCCGGGTTATCATAGACCGGCAGGAAGTTTTTGCTTTCGAGCGCTCCCGCGAGCGATTGCAGGCCCGCGGTTTTCTCAGCGAAGCGCGCTGAGCGAGCGGTCTCTTGCGCGATGAACTCCGCGGGCTTTTCCGGGTCCGGCAGTTCATAGACCCAGGGCATGGGCTTGAGGCGCTTCGTCGAGGCTTTGATCGCGCTGCCGTCGGGAGCATGGAGCGATGCCTCGCCCCAGAGGAAAGGTTGGAGGGTCAATAGGTGGTCGACGTTGATGTAAGAGGGGGCACGTTGTTTGTCTGCCGCCGAGATGATTCCCAGAGGAATCCGCTGAGTTTTCTGCTGAATATCCGACATCGGCATGGCGACTGCATCCGCGATCTTCTGGATATTCGGGCCCGAGGGTTCGAAACCCGGGAGCACGATGTCCATTTTGGACTTGGCCGCGTTTTCATAGACCACTTCGAATCTGCCGGTAAAGCCCAATTCGCGCAGGCGCTGGAGCGTAACGGATGCCGCGGATTGATGGCCGTTGCCCGGGGCGCTGGGCACATAGACCCGGAGCATGGGATATTGTTGGAGGAAGGCGCCCACGCGTTCGCGTAGGCGAGTTTCGTGCTCAGGATCATTCCTTACGACTGTTTGTGCCAAGGAGACGTGCGCGTTTTTTTTGGCCTGTGTTTCCTGGGTGGAGCCTGCGATGTCCGCCTGTTTCTTCGAAAAAAAGTTGGTTCTTAGGGTTGTGGAGAATCGTTGGGGTTTCTGTCCAGCCTGTTCTGAGGGCAATTCAGAAGCGGGCAATCGCAATGTTTGAGAGGGGTTTGCACTCAGCGATGCGGGGGACCGGTCTTGGAAAAGATTGCCTGGAGTGATCAAGACAGGCGACGGGGTCGGCTGCGCCGCGGGCTGGGCGATCGTCTGGGCGAATGCGCGGTAGGCCGGCAAGCCCGGGCTTGAAAAGAAAAGCGCGATGGACAAGGCCGCCGCGCAAGCGTTTTTCCAAAGCATTCCCATGCCGTTACTCGCTGATCTTCTCATGGGTCGGCGAGTCCAAGACTCTGCGCATCAAGGGCTTTGCGGGTCGCATTCAGGGCCAGGAGCAGTTTGTCCAAGCGCTGGTCCGGGACCCTGGTCTTCTCAAAGATCTTCCGGATAGCGGAGTCTGGTTCCAGGGCGGCGAGGATGAAGTCGGCGATGTGCCGGGCGGAACTTTTGAGCATGTCGCTGCCGGCATTCCATGGGAGATCGGCTAAGGCATGCTGCGCATTGCCGAAGAGCGATCGGCTCTCATCGCTTGCGCGCTCAAGGATGCGCTTGAAGCGGTGTTCCTCGAACAAGCTCTTGGATTGTCTGTAGAGGGTATGGAAGAAAGGCTTTCCCAAGAGATAGAGGAGGTTCTGCGCATTGACTCCCGCGGCTAAGGGCGGCAGGTCGGCTTTCTCATAGAGGAACTCAAAGATCTTGCGCGGCACATTGCCCACGCCGATGACGAACGACTCGCCTTGCCGCAAGGCCCCGATGTTTTTCGCGAGGTCCGGGTCCGTGACGCTCAGGACACGGACTTTCCCGTTCAGGGATGGTTCACGGCTGATGCGGTACTTGAGATCGCGGATGCCGGCATCATCGATGGACCAAAAGACCGGCAGGAGCACCCCTCCGGACTTGAAGGAGTCCGGCTTTTTTCCCTGCGCTTGCTGGAGCCCGAGCAGGAGTGCCATGAGCTTGAGTATCCCGTTCTTGTCCGGGTTGTCATAGACCGGCAGGAGGTTCTTGCTCTCCAGCGCGGATGCGAGCGTTTGCAGTCCGGCGGTCTTGTCCTTGAATCGAGAGGAGAGCGAGGTCTCCTGCGCGATGAATGCCGAGGGGTCCTTCGGGTCCGGGAGATGATAGACCCAAGGCATGGGCTTGAGGGCCTTGTTCGTGTTCTTGATTTCGGGAGTGCCCGGGGCCTTGAGGGAGGCTGGGCCCCAGAGGAAGGGTTGGAGCGTCAGCAGGCGGACGACAAGGAGGCTGGACGGAGCAAGTTGGAAGTCTGAGGCTGCGACGATCCCAAAGGGGAGCTGCTGACCATTTTCCCATAGCGCCGACATAGGGATCGTGACCGCATCGGAGTCCGCGATGTCCTGGATGTCCGGGCCCGTGGGCTCGAAGCCCGGGAGCACGATGTCCATTTTGTCCTTTGCGTCGTTGTCGTAGACCACTTCGAGCTTGCCGGTGTAGCCGAGCTCGCGCAGGCGCTGGAGCGTGACGGATGCCGCCGATTGATGGCCCAGGCCCGGGGCGCTGGGCACAAAGACCCGGATCATGGGATATTGTTGGAGGAATTTCTTCGCGCCTTCGAGCATGCGCGCTTCCTGTTCAGGGTTCGCTTTGTCGACGGTTTCAGCCGGAGAGAGCGTGGAAGGCGTCGCGGTATCCGGGGCCTGTTTCGGCTGCGTCTTCCGGACCTGCATGCGGGGCATCGGCCGCGGCGAGATCTCTTGGGCGATGACCGAGCGGCCTATGTTTATGGAAGAAGGAGGGATATTCAGCGATGACGAGGGATTCGTGGAGAGCGTGCTGTTGATCTGAGCGATGCCGACGGCAGGGATGGGGCCGGCCGGTGTTATGGGCTGTGCTGCGCTGTGCGCGAAGGTCTGCGCAAAGACCTGATATGCCGGAAGTCCCGGACTTCCAATGAAAAGCGCGGCAGATAAGGCTGCCGCGCAAGCGTTTTTCCAAAGCTTTCCCATATTTAAGGTAAGGATGCCCCGAGGATCGTTCTCAGGCGAGGGACTTCTGGGGAAAGATTGCGCGTCGAAGGGCCTACTATGAAATAGGCCTTTTGGTGCCTGTCACTCAACTAAACCAAGGTGTTTGGCACCTTGGTTTAGTTGAGTGACAGGCACCAGCTTAGTCAGGCACGGAGCAGAAGGGTTCGGGGGCCAGGTAGTCGTTTGTTACGGCGTAGGCTCGGGCTCGGGAGCCGCCGCAGATGTCGGCGTAGGGGCAGGGGCCGCACTTTCCTTTTAAGAGCTTAGGATTGCGGAGTTCCTTGAAAAGAGGGGAATCCCGGTACACCGATGCCAGAGAAGCGCTTCGGATATTGCCTGCGGGCAGGGGCAGGAAGCCGGAGGGGCAGATGTCGCCGTTGTAGGCGATGAACACGAAGCCTTTTCCTGCGTTGACGGCCTTGGGCGATAGGCCGATGGAGTTGCGCACGCCTCTTGGCCGCGCGAGTATGCGCTGGATGCGGGCCTGCGGGTCGGTCAAGCCGCGGTCGCGGACCTGGGGACTTTCCGGCTCGGTTGGGTTCGGCGCCGGCGAGGGCTTTATGTCCGTCGCGGCCAGCTCTTTCTCGATGACGTAGCGGCGGTAGTGGGGGGCTTCAGTGAGCTTGATGACGAAGTCCACCTCATCGTTGAGCTTGTGCATGCGCTCGAAGGCTTGGTCGAATTGTTCCGCGCTGATGCTGGAGAGCTCGGCGCCTCGGCCGATGGGGATGAGGAAAAAGACCTCCCAGAACACGATGCCCAGGCCGGAGACGAATCTCACCATGTCTTCGAGCCGGTCGAAGTTCTCGGAGGAGAAGCAGGTGTTGATCTGCAAAGGGAGTCCGGCCTCTCGCGCGAAGGCGATTCCCTCAAGGGTCTTGGCAAAGGAGCCCTCCACTCCGCGCAGTCGGTCGTGGAGAGCCGCATCCGGCGCGTCCAGGCTGAAGGCCACCTGATCCAAGCCCGCGTCCTTCAAGCTGAGGATGCGTTTGAGCGTCAGATTCTCCGTGGCCGCGGGAATGGTTCCCATGCGCAGTCCCGCGGACTTCCCATGCCCGACGAGTTCTTCGAGGTCCGGCCGGTTGAGCGGGTCTCCGCCCGTGAGGATGAAGATGGGCGTTCCCATGTCCGCTGCTTGGCTCAGCAGACTGCGGCCTTCCTCGGTGCTCAATTCCTCCGGGTCGCGGCCGAGCCGGGCGGAGGCGCGGCAATGCTTGCAGACCAGGGCGCAGGAGCGCGTGGTCTCCCAGATCGCGAGGAAAGGCGCGCGGTCGAAATCCGTCGGCTGCGGATGTCCGCTCATTCGAATATCCTACAATAAAGCCGTGAAGGCGCTTTTCATTTTGCTCATCGGTTTCGCATGTCCCGCCGCGGCCTTGGGCGAGCCTGCGCGCATCGAGCCGCAGGCCGTGCGCGCGTCTTCTTCCTCCGCGAAAGCCGACGTCGAAGTCTCGACGAGCGCCTCGGCGCCGCGCGGACGCAGGACGCTCGGCCTTTCGGAAGCGTATCGCCTGGCGCTTCGCAGGAGCGAGGAACTCTCCCAGCAGGCCCGGAGCGTGGAAGAGGCTTGGGCGCGCGTCGATGAGCTCTGGTCCGCGGTGAAGCCGGCCTTCAGCCTCAAGGTCGGCGAGAGCTATCAGGACCGCGATGAGCGCGGCGTGCCGCCTCTTCGGCGAGACAAGCCGCAGGCGCAGGTGGCCCTGCATCAGCCGCTCTTCTCAGGCCTGCGCGATTTCCTGGCGGTCCGCGTGGGCCGCGACCAGGGCCGTTCCGCGGAACTGGACCTGCGGCGCGCGCAGGAACTGCTCTATGCGGACGTGGCCGCGGCCTATATCGACGAGCTCGGCATGATGCGCGAGATCGAGATCCGCCGCGCCGTGGTCGACTTGACCGAGGACCGCGTGCGCGAGCTCAAGGAGCGCGAGCGTATCGGCCGCTCGCGCAAGAGCGAGGCGCTCGCGGCTGAGTCCCTGCTCGCTCAGAACCAGGCCGACCTTAAGGACGCCCTGCGCCGGGAGCGCGATGCTCAGCTGCGCCTGCGATTCCTGACCGGGCTCGATGACGACTTGGCTTGCGAGGACGTTGCCCTGCATCCGGCCGGGAACCTGGAGGAGATCCTGGAGTCCTGCCGCACCCGGCCGGATATCGAGGCCCGGCGGCTCGATCTCGAGTCCGCCCGTCGGCAGACTTCGATCGTCCGGCGAGGCCGCTGGCCGGTCATGAGCCTTGATGGGAACTATTACCTGCGGCGTCTGTCTCCCTATGACTCCGTGAAATGGGACCTGAGCGTCCTGGGCGAGCTCCCGCTCTATCAAGGAGGGCGCGTCGGCGCGCAGACGCGTCAGGCGGCCTCCCGGGAATCCATCGTCGAAGAGTCTTTAGGGCTGTCTTTGCGCAAGGCCGAGCTGGAAGTCCGCGCCGCCTACGAGGAGCTGCAGGCGATACTTGAGTCCGTCGCGGCTCTGGAAAAGGCGGCGCAGCTTGCCGAGGCCAATTCCCGAGCCCAAGCCGAGGATTACCGCCTGGGGCTCGTCACGAATCTCGACGTGCTCGGCGCTTTGACCTCGCTCCAGCAGGTCCGCCTGCGCTTGGACCGCGCGCGGCTCGACGCGCGTCTGGCCCGCATACGTCTCGACGTCGCGGCAGGTTCCATCTGATGAAGTCCGGCATCTCCGATATCTCGATCCGCAATCCGGTCTTCGCGTGGATGCTCATGATCGGCCTCATGAGCTTCGGCTGGATCGGATTCTCCCGCATGGGCGTAAGCCTCATGCCGGACGTGGATTTTCCGATCCTGACCATCTCCTTGGGCTGGGAGGGCGCCGCGCCCGAGATCATGGAGACAGAGGTCGTGGACGTAGTGGAGGATCATCTCACCTCGGTGCAGGGCGTGCGCGAGATCACCAGTTCCTCGCGGCAGGGCTCGGCCTCGGTCACAGTGGAGTTCGAACTCGACAAGGACATCGACGTGGCCCTGCAGGAGGTCCAGAGCAAGCTCGCCCAAGCCCAGCGCCGCCTGCCCAGGGACATGGATCCCGCGGTCGTGACCAAGGCCAATCCCGAGGACAGCCCGATCATGTGGCTTTCCGTCTCCGGCGAGATGCCGCTGCGCGACATGATGACCTACGTGCAGGACCGGCTCAAGCAGCGCTTCCAGACCATCCCGGGCGTGGGCGAGGTCTTCCTGGGAGGGGTGCTCGACAGGAATCTGCGCGTCTGGCTGGACGCCGGGAAGATGAGGGCCAAGCAGATCGCGGCCGAGGACGTGCTCTCCGCGATCCGGCGCGAGCATGCCGAGGTCCCGGGCGGCATCCTGGAGCGTTCCGAGAAAGAGTTCAACGTGCGGACCTTGGGCGAGTTCTCTTCCGCGCGTGAGTTCGAGGAACTGCTCATCACCCAGCGCGGCGGACAGCCCATCCATGTGCCCATCCGCCTCAAGGAGATCGCCCGCGTCTCGGACGGGCTCTCGGACGTGCGGCGCATCGCGCGCAGCAACGGCGAGCGCTCCATCGGCCTGGGCATCAAGAAGCAGCGCGGGGCCAATTCCGTGGAGGTCGCGCGCCGCGTCGTCGAGCGCGTGGAGGAGCTCAAGAAGATCCTTCCTGCCGGGCTGCACATCAACATCAATTTCGACACCTCGGCCTTCATCAAGGACGCGGTGCATGAACTCGGCTTCAACCTCATCCTTTCCGCGCTCCTGACCTCGCTGGTCTGCTGGCTTTTCTTGGGAAGCTGGTCTTCCACGCTCAACATCCTCATGGCCATCCCGACCTCGATCTTGGGGACCTTCATCGTGGCCTATTTCCTCGGATTCACCCTCAACAGCTTCTCCATGCTGGGGCTCACGCTGGCCATAGGCATCGTCGTCGACGACGCGATCATGGTGCTGGAGAACATCATGCGCCACGCCGAGAAGGGTTTGGACCGCGTGGAGGCTTCCTCGGTCGGCGCGGGGGAGATCTCCTTCGCCGCGCTCTCGGCCACCTTGGCCATCCTGGCCATCTTCGTGCCCGTGGTCTTCATGAAGGGCATCGTGGGAAAGTTCTTCTTTCAGTTCGGGGTGACCATCTCCGTGGCCGTGATGCTCTCGCTGCTCGAGGCGCTCACCCTGGCGCCCATGCGCACCTCCCAGTTCCTTGATACGGGCGTGCACACCCATCCGATCACTCGCGCGGTGGACGCCGCTTTCCGCCGCCTGGCCGAGCGCTACCGCGCGGTCCTGGGCTGGTGCTTGGACCGGCGCTGGGGCGTGCTCGGGGCCACGCTCGTTTTCTTCATCCTCTCCGTGGGCATCGTGCGCCTGCTCAGGAAGGAGTTCACGCCTGCGCAGGATCAGAGCATGTTCATGCTCCGCTTCCAGACGCCCGTGGGCTCTTCCGTGGAATTCACGGACATGAAGTTCCGGGAGATCGAGAAGTGGCTCTCGGCTCAGCCGGCCGTGCGCAGGTATTTCGGAGCCGTGGGCGGTTTCGGCGGCGGGGACGTGAGCACGGGGATGTCGTTCATCACGCTCAAGCCGCCCTCGGAGCGGCCCAAGGGGCCTGAGGGCCGTCGGCCCACGCAGGGAGACATCATCAAGCTCGCGCGCAAGGACTTGGGAAAGATCAAGGACCTTCAGGTCTTCCCCGTGGACCTCTCCCAGAGCGGCTTCGGCGCGGGACGCGGCCAGCCCATCGAGTTCACGGTGCGCGGACCGGATTGGGAGCGCCTCGTCGAGCTTTCCAAGGACTTGAGGGCCCGTCTGGAGAAGACCGGGCTCTTCGTGGATATGGACAGCGACTACCGCGAGGGCATGCCGGAAGTCCGCGTGTTCCCGGACCGCGCGAAGGCCTATGCGCGCGGCGTCTCGGTGGAATCCATCGGCATCGCGGTCAACACCATGATCGGCGGAGTGCGCGCGGGCTATTTCACGCAGAACGGGCGGCGCTACGACGTGCGCGTGCGCGCCGAGTCCCAGGACCGGCTGAGCCCGGAGGCCTTGGAGCGCTTCTACGTGCGCAACAACCGGGGGGAGATGATCCGCTTGAGCGACGTCACCCGCGTGCAGACGCGCACGACCCTGCTGGCGATCATGCGCAAGGACCGCGAGCGCGCCATCGGGCTATTCTCGAACATCGCTCCCGGGAAGTCGCAGTCGGACTGCATCGCGGCCGTGGAGCGCGTCTCGCGCGAGGCCCTGCCCGAGGGCTACCGCGCGGTGCTCTCGGGGTCCTCGAAGACTTTCCGGGAGTCCTTCCAGAGCCTGCTCTTCGCGCTGATCTTGGGCATCTTCGTGTCCTATATGGTGCTCGGCTCCCAGTTCAACAGCTTCGTGCATCCGCTCACGGTGCTGCTTGCCCTGCCTTTCAGCATCTCCGGGGCCTTCATCGCGCTCTGGATCACGGGCACGAGCCTCAACCTTTATTCCTTCATCGGTCTCATCCTTCTCATGGGCATCGTCAAGAAGAACTCCATCCTGCTCGTGGATTTCACGAACCAGCGCAGGGCCGAGGGACTGGAGATCCGGCAGGCCTTGCTGGAGGCCTGTCCGGTGAGGCTCAGGCCCATCCTCATGACTTCCATCTCCACGATCGCGGCCGCTGTCCCGCCGGCTTTGGCCCTGGGACCGGGCGCTGAGACGCGCATCCCCATGGCGGTCGCCGTGATCGGCGGGGTCTTGGTCTCGACCTTGCTGACCCTGCTCGTGGTTCCTTGCGCCTACAGCCTGATGTCCCGACTCGAACGTATAAAACCAATAGGACCGGCTGCGCAACGAGTCCTAAGATCTATTCCGACTGTCTCTTCCTTATAATAATCCGCAGGTGATTTCCAGGGTTTCAGGGCCTGTTCGTACTGTTTATATCAATTAAATAATGTTTGCAGGATAACGATAATTTAATATAGGTCTTGCGTAGGTCTTGACAAGAGTATAAACAGGGCACACACTATGAACAGAGTGTAGAGTGCAATGAAACAATACTACGGGACATACGAGATCGCAGCCATCTGCAAGGTGGCTCCTCCGACGGTCGGGCGCTGGATCAAGGAAGGAAGGCTTTCGTGCTTCCGGACAGGGGGCGGCCATCAGAGGGTCTGGGCCAAGGACCTTAAGGAGTTCCTCTGCGCGCACAATATCCCGCTCCCCAAGGAACTGTCCGAGGTCCGCACTCTCAAGGTCGTGATCGTCGATGACGAGTCGCCTGTGCGGCTCGTCCTTCGACGCGTCTTTTCCAAGGCCGAGCCCCCGGTCGAACTCCATGAGGCGCAGGACGGCTTCGCGGCGGGGATGCTCATCCATCGGCTCATGCCGGACCTCGTGGTCTTGGATATCCGCATGTCCGCAGTCGACGGCATCGAGGTCTGCAGGGTGCTTCGGCAGGACCCCGCGTTCAAGGCTACGCGGATATTGATCATCTCCGGTTATCTTTCCGATGAACTCGCGCTTCAGGCCCGGCAGGCCGGTGCGGATGCGCTTTTGTCCAAGCCCTTCGAGTTGGAGGCGTTCTCGAAGGTCGTTGAGTCCCTGATTCCCGTGCGATTAGGAGAAACTCGGGGGGACGGCGATGTCTGAAACAACCGCGGATATCTTGATCGTGGACGATGAGCAGGGCCTTCGAGACTTGCTCGTCTTCGAACTGGGGACGCAGGGCTATCGCGTGCAGACCGCCTGCGACGGCCTGGATGCCATCGAGAAGCTCAAGCACGGCAGCTACCGGCTGGCCATCTGCGATCTGAGCATGCCCAAATGCGACGGCATGAAGGTCTTGGAGACGGCCAAGGCCCTGCACCCGGAGATGGAGGTCATCGTGGCCACGGGCTACGGCACCGTGGAGACCGCGGTCAAGGCCATCAAGATGGGCGCCAGCGATTTCGTGCCCAAGCCTTTCAATATCGAGGACATGCTGGCTGCCGTGAAGCGGGTCTTTGAGAAGGCGCCGGCCTCCGGTCCGGCGGCAGGGCCCGAGGCCTGCCGCGCTCTGCGGCTGGAGGCCATGGCTCAGATGTCCGCGGGATTGGCGCGCGTGATGAACAATCCTTTGACCGGAATCCTGGGACTATCCGAGATGCTGCTCAAGAATCCGTCTTTGGGCCCCAAGGAGCGCGAGGATATCGCCTGCATCTGCGAGCAGGGCCGCCGCTGTCACGTCATCATCGACGAGCTCCTGGAGTTCTCCGGCGGCGTGACGCTCACGCGCAGGACGCAGGACGTGCGGCCGCTGGTGGATGCCGCGGTCTTGGAGATGAAGGGGGACCTGGAGTCCGCGGGCCTGCGCGCGGAGGTGGAGCACTCCGGAGAGCTCTCGCCCGTCTGCTGCGACGGGCCGCGCCTGCGCCGCGCATTTGCTCAGCTCCTGGCCAATTCCCTGCATGCCGCGGATCCCCGTTCCTCCAAGGTCCTGCGCATCAAGACGTCCCAGGAGGATGGACGCGCCGTGATCCGCTTCAAGGACGAGGGCTGCGGCATCTCCGAGAACCGTCTTCCGCATGTCTTCGATCCTTTTTACAGCACCCGGATTTCCACGGAGGGCGTGGGATTGGGACTCTCCGCGGCCTACGGCATCGTGCGCAAGCACGGAGGGGATATCCGGGCAGAGAGCCAGGTCGGAGAAGGGACTTTGTTCGTCGTCGAACTGCCTTTGCAGTCTGTCTAGGCGGAGAGAGAACAGCGATGAAGAGGCGCGTCGGCGCGGTGCGAAGGAGACTTCTGGCAGGGGCTTTTTTCTGGGCCTGCTGCCTGGGCTCCGCTGTCGCGAGCGCGCAGAGCGTGGTCCTCTCCTATGGGACGGACTCCGGGCCTTACGGCGAGGCCTTGGCCGGGTTCCGCTCCGTGTTCGTGGATTCTATTGCGCGCGTGGACTTCGGCGGCGCGGGCGTGGAGCTTCCGCCGCAGACGCGGGTAGTCGCGGCTTTCGGCGAGGACGCGGTCATCGCGAGATACCCCGGCACGGCCGCGCTGGTCTACTGCATGGCTTCCGGCGTGTTCCCTGCAGCGGATATGCGCAGGCAGGTCGTGCGCGTGGAGATGCTGCCCTCCGCGGAGAAGGCTCTGCGCAAGATGAAGGAATTCCAGCCGTCGCTTTTCAAGCTCGCGGTGTTCTGGTCTTCTAAGAGCATGGATCCCTATGCGGAGATGCTCCGGGAAGCAGGCTCGCGAGCAGGCATCCAAGTGAGCTTTATCAAGGTCGCCCGTGTGGGCGACCTTCCGGACCGCCTGCGCAAGCATAAGGGCGGCTTCGACGGATTCTGGCTCCTGCCGGATTCGCGCTTGGTCGATGCCGAGGCCATGACCATCCTCAAGAACTTCTCGCGCGCCGGCAAGATCCCTTTCTACGGTCCCGCGGTCTCCTTGGCCGACAAGGGGCCTTCCGCGACCATCGGAGTGGGCTTTAGGGAGGTGGGGCGCAGCGCGGCAAAGTCCGTGCAGGCGATCTTGGACGGGCAGGATGTCCCGCCCATGGTCTTTCCTGAGGCGGTGGAGACCGTGCTCAGCCGTTCCGGCGCCGAGGCCGTCGGGCTCTGGGAGCGCGCATCAGAGAAAGCGGACAGGATCGTCCCATGAGGCTGAGGACGCGCTTTTGGGTCTTCTTCGTCCCTACGATCTCGGCTCTCGGAGCCGCGATCCTTCTTTTTTCTTATCATGCCGTGCACCGCGCCTTGCGCAGCGCCTTGGCCGCCAGGAGCGTCTCCTTAGTCGAAGGGCAGGCGGCGCCATCGATAGCGTCCTCCGATGAGATGGGCCTTCTGTCTTATCTGCGCGGCATTCAGGAGATCACCGGGGCCGTGGAATCCAAGCTGCTCGACCAGGAGGGACGCGCCTTGGCGCACTCGAACGTGCTGGAGAAGGGGAGGATCTATCCAGAGGGCTTCATCGCCGAGGCTCTGCGTTCCGAGGCCGTGACCTTTCGTGAGCGCATCATCGCGGGCGAGTCCGTCTTGGAGCTCGCCCAGCCGCTCTGGCGCGAGAAAGGGGCTTCCTCGCAGAAGGATTTCATCCTGGATGCGGGCCGTTCGGACGAACGCGTGCGTGCGGGAACATTGGTCTACGGCGTGCCCTTGCGCGAAGTGAGATCCACGGAAGGGCGGATATTGAAGGGAGTCTGCGGCATATTCCTGGCGGCTTTGCTGGCCATGATCGCGGCTTTCAGCGTCTTTTTCCGCAGCGTGCTGCGGCCGGTCCGCCGGCTCGATGAGGCGGTCAGGCGGCTCGGGGCCGGAGAATCGGATGTGCGCATCCCGGTGGTTTCGAAGGACGAGCTGGGAGAGCTTTCGGCCTGCTTCAATTCGATGAGCGGCAGTCTGGCCGAAGCGAGGGTCTTCCTCGAGGGGATATTGGAGAACATGGCCGAGGCCTTGCTCGTCACCGATGAGGCGGGGATCATCGTCCGCATCAATCCCGCGGCCGCGCGCTTGCTGGGCTATGCGCCGGAGCATCTTAAAGGGCAGCCGATCGACAGGGTCCTGCCCAGGCTTGATAAGGGAGAGGCCGGGCTGAGGAGCGCGGCGGGAGAGACGATCCCGGTGCTTTTGTCCCATGCGCCGCTCACGACTCGAGGCGGAGCTTCCTTGGGCAAGGTCTATATAGCAGCCGACTTGCGGGAGCATGAGCGCATCGAGAAGATCGCGCGCAACAGCGAGAAGCTCTCCTCCATCGGACGTCTCGCCGCGGGAGTGGCGCATGAGATCAACAATCCGCTGGGCGTGATCCTGGGCTTCGCGCAGAGCCTGCGCAAGCGCGCGGCCGCGGATTCCGTCGAACGTTCGGCCCTGTCCTCCATCGAGCGCGAGGCCGAGCGCTGCCGCGACCTGGTCCGCGACCTTCTGCTCTTCTCCCGGCAGTCCCAAGGAGATGTCCGGCGGGAGACGGGCATCAACGATCTGGTCCGCCAAGCCATGAATCTGATCAGCGGCTATTCCAAGCACAAGGACGTGGAGGTGAAGCTCGACTTGGCGCAGGACCTGCCCAAGCTCAAGCTCAACGGCGACCAGATGGTCCAGGTCATCGTCAATCTCGCGTCCAATGCCTTCGACGCCATGCCCGAGGGAGGGACGCTCACCGTGAGCACGGGCCTGCGGTCTTCTCCTTCATCCTGCGTGGTCCTGCGGGTGAGAGATACGGGCAAGGGAATCCCTCCCGAGGTCCGGGGGCGGATCTTCGAGCCGTTCTTCACGACCAAGGACGTCGGCCGGGGCACGGGGCTGGGGCTCTCGCTCGTGCACGAGATCGTCCAGAAGCACGAAGGGATCATCGAACTCGAGAGCGCGGCCGACCAAGGCACGACCTTCACCCTGTCTTTTCCCGTCTGAAGCATCCGTTATCTTCCATGTCGTCATCCCGGCGAAAGCCGGGATCCAGGAACACGCCATGACAGCTTTTTGCTGGATTCCGGCTTGCGCCGGAATGACGGTGAGAAAATTTCGCCGGAATGACGGGGAATAGGCGCAAGGCTTTTCGTTCGCATGGGCATTAATGTTTAATAGGCAGGAAGCTTCGCTGGGGACGCATCCATCCGGAAGGAGGCAGGACTATGGCCGTCATGACCGAGACCAAGGATTACGCCGCACGGAATTTTGAGAGTCTGCTGGGACTGCCGGGGTTCTCCGACGTTCTGCTCAAGAACCACTTCACTTTGTACAACGGATATGTGACGAACACTAACAAGCTCGCCGCGGCGCTTTCCCAGATGGCGCGCGAAGGCAAGACCGCGGAGCCGGCCTATGCCGAGCTCAAGCGCCGCTTCGGCTGGGAGTTCGGCGGGATGCGCCTGCACGAATACTACTTCGAGAACCTGAGCAAGACCGCGGCTCCGCTCAAGGCGGATTCGGCGTTGGGCAAGGCCCTGTCCGCGCAGTTCGGCTCCATCCAGGATTGGGAAAAGGACTTCCGCGCCTTGGGCGCGGTGCGCGGCATCGGCTGGGTCACCTTGGCCTGCGACCGCCTGGGCGGGCGGCTCTTCAACGTCTGGACCAACGAGCACGACGGAGGCAATCTCCCCGGCTGCGCGCCCCTGCTCGTCATGGACGTCTTCGAGCACGCCTTCATGCTCGACTACGGCCTCAAGCGGGCCGACTATATCGCCGCGTTCTTCAAGGCCGCGGATTGGACCCAAGCCGATGCTCGGTTCACGCGCGCGGCCTGACACTGCAAGGAGATATCGACCCATGATCACCCACGTCGAGAACGGCGGCCGCGCGAAGTTCGAGCTGAGGCCGCGCCGGGGAGTCTACATCGAGTCTCCGGAGCCCGCCTCCGATGATCTCTCGCTCTTGGAGGATTTCGACCTGGGCTACCGCACGCTCTGCGCCGTGCTCTATAACTACGTCCCGACCTCCGGGCATCCGGGCGGGAGCATCTCCTCGGGGCGCATTATCTCGGGCGTGCTCTTCGACGGCGCCGACTACGATCTTGCCGATCCGGCCGCGCGCGGGGCGGACATGCTCTGCTACGCGGGCGGACACAAGGCCTTGGGCCTCTACGCGATGTGGGGCCTGCGCGACGAGATGGCGCGCATCGCCCGGCCCGAGCTCCTGGCCGAAGGCAAGCGCCGCCTGCTCTTGACCGACCTTCTGGGCTTCCGCAAGAATCCGATGGAGAAGACGCCGCTGGTCAAGAAGTACAAGTCCAAGTTCCTCGACGGGCATCCGACGCCCATCGTCCCCTTCGTGTCCGTGGCCACCGGCGCCAGCGGCGTGGGCATGGGCGCGGCCGTGGGCTTGGCCTTGGCGGCCAAGGATCTCTACGGGGCCGATGCCCCGCGCATGCATGTCGTCGACGGAGAGGGCGGCATCACGCCCGGGCGCGTGGGCGAAGCCTTGGCGTGCGCGGTGAGCGCGGGTTTGGACAACCTGATCGTTCATCTGGATTGGAACCAGTCCTCCATCGACAGCGACCGGGTCTGCGGAGAGGGGGACAAGCCCGGGGACTACGTGCCTTGGGATCCGCGCGAGTTCTTCCAGCTCTACGATTGGAATGTGCTCTTCGTCCCTAATGGGCACGATATGAAGGCGGTCTACGGCGCGCAGCGCCGGGCGCTGGCTCTGCGCAACGGCCAGCCCACCGCGATCGTCTACCGCACCACCAAGGGCTGGCGCTACGGCATCGAGGGCCGCGCCTCGCACGGCTCCGGTCATGCCTTCGCCTCCGAGGGCTATCACAAGTCCCTGGCGGCCTTCGAGGAGCGCTTCAAGGTCCGCCTGCCCGCCTTCACGGGTGAGAAGACTCCCGAGAACGTGGAGAAGGTCTTCTTCGAGACGCTCATGGTCATCCGCGCGGCGTTCGAGTCCCGGCCGGAGATCGCCCGGGCCGTGGCCGGCCGCACGGCCGCGGCGCAGTCGCGCTTCAAGGCGCGCGCGTTCACGCCGCGTCCCGAGGCCCCCAGCTTGGAGGCGGTGTATGCGGCCTTGGACCCGGCCAAGCCGCCCAAGGAGTGCGACTTCGCTCTGGGCAAGGCCGCCAGTCCGCGCGGCGCCTTGGGCGATGCGCTGGGACATCTCAATCGACTCAGCCGCGGCGCGGTGCTGGGAGCCTCGGCGGATCTGGCCGGTTCCACCAATCTGGCCAACATCAACACGGGCTTCCCCAAGGGCTTCTATCACGCGGTGAACAACCCCGGCTCGCGCATCGCGGCCGTGGGCGGCATCTGCGAGGACGGCATGGGCGCGATCATCTCCGGGGTCTCTGCCTACGGCGCGCACCTGGGCGTGTCGAGTTCCTATGCGGCCTTCATCGCCTCCCTCGAACACGTGGCCGCGCGGCTCTACGGCATCGGGCAGCAGGCGCGGCGCATGGTCGATGGGAAGCCTTTTCATACCTGGGTCATGGTCAATGCGCACGCGGGCTCCAAGACCGGGGAGGACGGCCCCACGCACGCCGATCCGCAGGCGCTCCAGCTCCTGCAGGACAACTTCCCTCGTGGGATATCCATCACCTTGACGCCGTGGGATCCGCAGGAGGTCTGGCCCCTGGTCTGCGCCGGGCTCAAGGCGCGGCCCGCCTTGCTCTGTCCGTTCGTGGTCCGGCCCAACGACATAGTGCCCGACCGCAAGGCCGAGGGGCTCCCATCCGTGACGGCTTCGGTCAAGGGCGTGGTGCCCGTGCGCCGGGTCAAGGGCAAGGCCACGGTGGTGCTGCAGGGCAGCGGGGTCGTCTCGCTCTTCATGCGCGACGTGCTCAAGAAGATCGACGCAAAGAAGCTCCCGGTCAACGTGTTCTATGTGACCAGCACCGAACTCTTCGACCTGCTCAGCCCGCGCGAGCAGGAGAAGCTCTTCCCGGCCGAGCTCCGCCGCCATGCCATGGGCATAACGGACTTCACTCTGCCGACGCTCGGCCGCTGGATTCTCTCCGAGCAGGGACGGCGCGCGAGCCTCTATCCCTTCAAGCATGGGCTTTATTTGAGCAGCGGGGTCTGGGAGCGCGTGGCCGAGGAGGGGGGCATCGACTCCGCCTCGCAGTGGAAGGCGATCCTCGCCTGGTCCAAGACCGGCGCGAAGGTAAAGGCTTAGTGGCGGCTTTCTCGGCTGGGCCGGTTCCGCCGCGCTGGCGCCTGCTCGGCAAGGACTTCGTGCGGCTCGCGAAGTTCGAAGGCCGCGAGGTCCTTTGCGTGGATACTCGCGCTTTGACCCTGCTCGCCCGTGAAGCCTTTCGGGACGTTTCTTTTCTCTTGAGGACGCGGCACTTGGAGCAGTTGGCCGCCATCCTCCAGGATTCGGAAGCCTCCCGCAACGACAAGGCCGTGGCCTTGGAGCTTCTGGAGAACGCGGAGATCTCCGCGCGCTTCGAACTGCCCAACTGCCAGGACACGGGCACCGCGACCATCACGGCCAAGAAGGGCCAGCAGGTCTGGACCGGCGGGGGGGACGAGGCCGCTCTCGTCGAGGGCGTGCGAAAGGCCTATACGGAGGAGAACCTCCGCTATTCCCAGGTCGCGGCGCTCGACCTGTACGAGGAGCGCAACACCGGGGACAATCTCCCGGCTCAGATCGACCTCTATGCCGTCGACGGCGCTTCTTATGACTTCCTCTTCATCGCCAAGGGAGGCGGCTCCGCGAACAAGACCCAGCTCTTCCAGGAGACCAAGGCCCTGCTCACGCCGCAGGCCTTGAAGGCGTTCCTTGTTGAGAAGATGCGCGCGATCGGGACCGCGGCCTGCCCGCCGTATCATCTGGCCGTGGTAGTGGGCGGGACCTCGGCCGAAGCGACGCTTAAGACGGTCAAGCTTGCTTCAGCCGGGGCTTTGGATGATCTGCCGGAGAAGGGCGACGGGAAGGGCGCGCCGTTTAGGGACCGCGGTCTGGAAGCCGAACTCTTGGAAGCGGCCCGCAAGCTTCCGTTCGGAGCCCAGTTCGGCGGACGCCACTTCGCGCATGACGTGCGCGTCATCCGGCTCTCGCGGCACGCGGCCTCCTGTCCCGTGGGCATCGGGCTCTCCTGCACCGCGGACCGCAACGTGCTGGGCCGCATCGACAAGGACGGGGTCTGGCTCGAGGAGCTCGAACGCGAGCCCGGCCGCTTGATTCCTGCCGAGTCGCGCAGGGCTTTCGCGGAGGAGGTTATCCCGCGCGTGGACTTGAACCGTCCCATGCCGGAGATCCTGGCCCAGCTTTCCAAGCACTCCGTATCCACGCAGATACGGCTCACCGGACGCATCGTGGTCGCGCGCGACATCGCGCACGCCAAGCTCAAGGAGCGCTTGGACGCGGGGAAGGGACTGCCCGACTATTTCAAGGCGCATCCGGTCTATTACGCGGGGCCGGCCAAGAAGCCCGAGGGCAAGCCCGCGGGCTCCTTCGGGCCCACGACCTCGGGCCGCATGGATCCCTACGTGGACCTTTTTCAGAGCCATGGAGCCTCCATGGTCATGATCGGCAAGGGCAACCGCAGTCCGCAGGTGGCCGAGGCGTGCAGGAAGCACGGCGGCTTCTACCTGGGTTCCACGGGCGGCGCGGCAGCGCTTTTGGCCGAGCGCTGCATCAAGAAGGTCGAAGTCCTCGACTACCCGGAGCTGGGGATGGAGTCCGTTTGGGGCATCGACGTTTCGGATTTCCCGGCCTACATCCTCATCGACGACAAAGGCAACGATTTCTTTAGACGATAAAGGAAGATCCTGAAAAAAGGCGTTGAGAGGGATGTTTCGCGCGGCGGTTTTTTTAAGGCGCGAGAATGACTTCGCGGCATTCGGCGGGAAGGACGGGCATGGTCGAAGGCTTGGGATGCGCCCGCAGCTCGCGGGCCTTGGCCTTGGTCTCCGGCGTGAACCAGTCCGCGAGTTCCGCGCCGCAGCCGTCTCCGGCGGGCACGGCCTCCTGAGGAGCGCACAGGGGATCGCGCGCGTCGCAGCGCAGGCGCGCGTGCAGGTGATCCGCGTGCCCCCACCAGGGACGCACCTTGGCGAGCCAGCCTTCTCCTTTATATTTGCCGCAGAGGGCTTTCTTGATGACGGGATTGATGAAGATCCGTTCCACTTCGTTCTCGGAAGCCGTCAGCCGCAGGAGTTCGATGACGGCGGGATTCCAGGAGGCGCTCAGGCGTTCGAAATCCGGGACGACCATCGTGGAGGCATCGCGGCTCTCGCGCTCCTGAGGCGAGAGTATGCTTCCGTCCGTGATCAGGTCCAGCCAGAGGTCTGCGTCGAGGCCGTTCTGGTGGCTGGCGTGCAGGGAGAGTGTCGGACCTCCGCGGGGCTGTCCAAGGTCCCCGACGAGGAGGGTCCCCAGGCCCTGGGCGGAGGATTTGCGTCCGAGCGTGCGGATGAACTCGAGAAGGCGCGGGTGTCCGAAGACCCGGTTCCGTGAGAGCCGCATGAGCTGGAAGCCGGGGCCCGTGTCCTCCATCCGCTCGGCTCCGCGCAGGCAGCCGCTCGCATAGCCGCCGATCGATTCCGTCCGGCCCTGCGCGGGAGTCTTCACTTGGACCCAGGGATTTGCGCCGGAGGCCTTGGCTTTGGGCGCGCGAGCCGGGGCATCCTGCGGCGCAGACGATATCAACGCCAGGAACAGGATGGATGAGAGCCGCCGCATGGGGATAGTATGCCGCTCCCTCTTGCATCCTGCAAGCCTCGTTGGTCCCAGCCGGAGATAGGACCTTTGGTCAGTGCTTCGCCGCAGGATGGATGACGAGGGGGGGCGGAGGCTCGAAGAGAGGGCCGATGTCGGATTCTTCTTCGGAGAGGAGGAATTCGTCCCCGCTCTTGCTCAGGCGCAGGAGATTTCCGGTCTGATTGTTGATGAGCCAGCCGAGTTCCAGATACTTGCTGCGTCCGACCTTGCCGGGGATGGATATGGAGAATCTTCCCTGGCTGTCCGCGCTCGCGCTGGAGGCGGCGGTGAAATATTGCGGGGCGATGAAGCCTTCGATCCCCGGGGAGAGCAGGTTGCGCGCATCGAGCGCCACGGGGACCGCGTTGGACTCTCGTCCGCCCCAGCCTTCCAGGTCCGCTTCCATGCGGAGATCGAAGGAGCACTGCCTGCGGAAAGGCGCGGCGAACAGGTCCGCGGGAACCGCCAGGACGGCCATGGGAACCATCACGATCATGGCGAATACGCCCATGAGGATGGCGCGCGGGTCCGGGTCGTGGGAAAACGTTCCGAGCGCCATGTATTTGTAGCTTTGGCCGATGGAACGGGTGAGTTCCATCTGGAATGGACGGCGCTTGCAGTCAAGCTCCGTGATGGACGCGGAGGACACCGCCACGCGCATATCCGAGCTCGGGAGTATGGCCAAGCTCGGCCGGGCGGCGCAGAAGAGCGCCAGCGCGAGAGCCAGGGAGCGCCTGAGCATCGAGAGCATCCGCATGAGCATGCCTCGGCATGATAGCAAACATCCCGCGCCTGTCCCGGGGCAGGCGGCGAGCCGGGAATATTTTCCAGGTATTGCGCCCTGTCGCGGAGATCCTCCGGCAGACGCTTGCGCAGGAGCAGAAGTCGCCGGGGCACTTGATTTTTTGGTATCTTATATATGAAAACAAGAGCATATATTCATATTGTCCGGAAGACATTCATAGTCCTCCTGCCTTCAAGCCGCATGACCTACGAGATCGCCGCAGATGAGAGTATAAGAGGAGCCCTCGCATGAAAAGCCTGCTTTACGCCACTGCCTTCGAAACTTACGCGGTCTGGAGCGTCTTCGGGATAGCCGTCCTCGGGCTCATCTATGCCCTCCTCCTCCGGGCGCAGATCCTGCGCAAGGACAAGGGCACGCCCGAGATGCAGGAGATATGGGGCGCGATACGCCAGGGAGCGGACGCCTACCTGGAACGGCAGCTCAAGACCATTCTTCCGCTGATCGCCCTTTTGACCGTCCTGCTGTTCTTCTCCGTCTACATCGTCCCACCCACAACCGAGGCGATGCAGCGCTTCTCCTCCCTGAGCCCGGACCAAGTGCGGCTCGTCATCGGCATCGGACGCGCGCTCTCCTTCGTCATGGGCGCGTTCTTCTCCCTGCTGGTCGGGCAGTTCGGGATGCGCATGGCCATCGAAGGAAACGTCCGCGTGGCCTCCGCCGCCCGGCGCGGCTTCGCCGAGGCCCTGCAGATCGCCTACCGCTCCGGCACGATCACCGGCATGCTCACCGACGGCCTCGGACTCCTGGGAGGCACGGCCATCTTCATCCTTTTCGGGGTCGCCGCGCCTGACGCGCTCCTGGGCTTCGGATTCGGCGGAACGCTCCTGGCTCTCTTCATGCGCGTAGGCGGCGGCATCTTCACCAAAGCCGCCGACGTCGGAGCCGATCTGGTCGGGAAAGTCGAGGCAGGCGTGCCTGAGGACGATCCGCGCAACGCCGCCGTGATCGCGGATCTGGTGGGCGACAACGTGGGCGACTGCGCCGGGATGGCGGCCGATATCTTCGAATCCTATGAAGTGACGATCGTCTCCGGGCTGATCCTGGGTTTGGCCTTGGTTTCCATGACCCATGAGCTCAAATGGATCATCTTCCCTCTGCTTGTGCGCGGCATCGGAGTGCTCTCCTCGATCATCGGAACCTATGTCGTGACGGGCGATGCGAAAGGCCGCAAGGCCGACGCGATGTCCTCCATCAACCACGGCTTCTACACCTCGGCCGCGATATCCGTCTTCGCCTTTTTCCTGCTGGCGTATTTCTACATGCACGAATGGCGGGCGTTCCTGTCGGTATCGGTGGGCATCCTGCTGGCCATCGTGCTCGACGAGGTCACCAAGTACTTCACGCACACGGAGCACAAGCCGGTCAAGGCCATCGCGGCCTCCTCCCGCACCGGAGCCGCGACCCTGCTCCTGCGCGGCCTGGCGGTCGGCTGCGAAGCCTCGGTCTGGCAGATCCTGGTCATAGCCGCGACGATCCTGGCGGCGGTCATGATCTACCACGGACAGCCGGTGATCTATGTGTTCTACGGCGTGGCCATGACCGGCATCGGGATGCTCACGCTCACCGGCAACAACGTGGCGATGGACGCCTTCGGCCCGATCGCCGACAACGCCAACGGCATCGGCGATATGGCGCGCCTGGAGCCCGCCGCGCGCCAGATCATGGCCGACCTGGACGCGGTCGGCAACACGACCAAGGCGATCACCAAAGGCGTGGCCATCGGGTCGGCCGTCATCGCGGCGGTCTCGCTTTTCGGCTCCTATCTGAGCGACGTTTCCAGCGTCCAGGCGCGCATGGGCTTGCCCGAGAACCTGCGTCTTTTGAGCACCGGCATCCGGGTCTCCGAGCCGATGGTCTTCATCGGCCTTCTGATAGGAGGCTCCCTTCCCTGGCTCTTCTCTTCCATCATGATCAGCGCGGTCGCGCGCGCGGCGGCTCTCATCGTCACCGAGGTTCGCCGGCAGTTCCGAATCCCCGGCCTGATGGAGGGACGCGTCCAGCCCGATTACCGGCAGGCGGTCGGCATCTGCACCGTAGCCGCGCAAAAGGAACTGCTGGGCTTGGCGCTCATCGCGGTTCTCGCGCCCTTGGTCATCGGCATCTCTCTGCAAGTGGAAGCCCTGGGCGGATTCCTGGCCGGCGTCATCCTGTCCGGACAGCTCCTCGCGGTGTTCATGGCCGTGACCGGCGGCGCCTGGGACAATGCGAAAAAACTCATCGAGGACGGTCTCCACGGCGGGAAAGGCTCCAAAGCGCACGAGGCCTCCGTGGTTGGAGACACGGTCGGCGATCCCTTGAAAGACACGGCCGGGCCCGCATTGAACCCGATGATCAAGGTCCTCAATCTCGTCGCGCTGCTGGCCGCGCCGATCCTCGTGAGATACGACCTCGCCCATCCCGGCCTTTGGGTCGTGCTCCTGGTCTCGGCCCTGCTGATCATCGGAGCCGTGCTCTATTCCAAGCGCGAGACGGCCGATGCCGAAAGCATGCAGGAGATCCCCGGCGACCAACCGCCGGTTCCGCTGCCGTCCTCCGCGATGCCCGAGCCCGCGATCAGCTCAGGCGCGGTTCCGTCGGTTCCGGCCAACTACCGCCTCTACTGCCTTGTCTATCCCATGGAGGCATTGGTCGCCTCGATGCTTTCGCCCGAGGAGTTCGCTACCTACCTCGCAATAGGCACCCGGAAGATCGCCCGCGGCAAGGTGGTCTTTCTCGAGGTCGAGCCCGGCTTCGCGAGCCATCGTTTCGACTGGGAGAGGGCGCACAAGGAATGCGTCCCGACCCCGGACGGGCGGCCGAAAAAGTCGGTTTATCTGGGCATTTACCGCGTCCTGGAACACGTGCCCCTGAAGTCGATCCGCAATCTCTTCTTGGTGACCCGCGACGGACGGGTCCTCTCGCTCGCGCCTCAGCATATCGCCGGGACAGCCGATCATCCGCGGCAAGACGGAGCCTACCTCTATCAAGAACTCTGCCCGGTCAGGCCTCTGGTGGTCTCCCGCCTGGATCCGCTCGATCTGGGGCGATTCATGACGGACCCGTCCAATCTCCTTCACATCCCGAGGATATTCTTCGCCCGGCTCAAGCTCGGCGAGAATCCGCGCAAGATCGTGGAAGAGGCCTCTCTGCCTTACGACAACCTCGCCCATATCCAGGATTGCGTCCGGGAAGTGCTCGACGAAGGCAAGGCGACCAAGACCGTGGAGCGTTCCAGTCCCGACGGATTCTTCTATTCGACCATCACGGACGGCTTCTATCTGGCCGAGCAGAAGGGCGGCCTTTACTTCCCATTCCCGAAGGAAGAGGAGCTCAAGGACCGCTATTACCAGTGGTGGCGTTCCGCCGTATAGGCCGCAATCCGCGACAATGCCTCGGCCGCTGCCTGCGATTGCGCGGGGGCGATTTTACAAGTAAGATGGGCATTATGGCTGCCAAGATCATCATCGTAGACGACGACCCCCTCATCGGCATGATGCTTGAGGACCTGCTTTCCGATACCGGGTATAAGTGCCTGCATATCCTCGACAGCCGCAAGGCGCAGGATGCGATCCGGCAGGAGATGCCCGACTTGATCCTGCTCGATCTCATGATGCCCGGCGTCGACGGCATGACGCTCTGCCGCCTGCTCAAGGAAGACCCCAAGACCCGGAACATCAAGATCATCGCCATCTCCGGCAATCCCGACAAGGACGAGCATCAGCGCATCCTGCAGCTCGGGGCCGATGCCTTCATGCCCAAGCCCTTGAGCGCGACGTTCATCTCAACCTTGGCCGGCTTCTTGGAAGGCGGTTCCTCTTCCGCCCGTTCATAGTCCGATGAAAAAGCTCCGGATGCCGTCGTTGACCGTCTGCATCTTCATCGGTCTCGGCGCCGGCGTGCTCTTCGGCCTCTTCGCGCCGCCGGCGTGGTCCGTGCCCCTCAAGCCTATAGGGAAGCTCTTCATCCGGCTCATCAAGATGATCGTGGCCCCGCTCATCCTTTCGAGCCTGGTCACGGGCTTGGCCGGCGCCGGCAGCGGCCATATCGGCCGTCTCCTGATCAAATCCTTGGTCTGGTTCTGGCTGGCCACGGCCGTGGCGCTCATCATCGGGCTCGGCGCGGCCAATCTTCTGCATCCGGGAGTGGGCGCCGGCTCCGCGACTCTCGCGGCTTCCGAGATCGTGCCGGTGAAGCCCAAGCCGTTTTTGGAGCAGGTCGTTCCCGAGAGCATCATCGGCGCCATGGCCGAGAACTCCATCCTGCAGATCGTGTTCTTCTCCATCCTCTTCGGCCTGGCCCTGGCCGCGATCGGTCCCGCGGGAAAGCCGATCGTGGATTTCCTGAAGTCCTTGACCTTGGTGATGTTCAAGATCACGGAGTATGTGATGCGCTTCGCCCCCATCGGCGTGGCCGCGGCCATGGCTTCCGCCATCGGAGCGCACGGCCCGCAGCTCATATTCCAGCTTGCCCGGCTGGTGGGCTCGCTCTACCTGTCTCTGATCGTCTTCGTGAGCATCCTGCTCTTGGCCGCGCGGTTCCTGCTCAAGCTTCGCGTGGGCCGCATGCTCCTGGAGCTCAAGGAGGCCCTGCTCCTGGCTTTCTCCACGACCTCCTCGGAGTCCGCCCTGCCCAAGGCCATGCAGTCCATGGAGCGGCTCGGCGTGCCCGAGCATATCGTGGGCTTTGTGATCCCGGCCGGCTATAGCTTCAATCTCGACGGCACCACGCTCTATCTCGCGCTGGCTTCCATGTTCATCGCGCAGGCTTCCGGCATGCATATGCCGCTCTCCACGCAGATCGTCATGATGCTCACGCTCCTGCTCACCTCCAAGGGCGTGGCCGCGGTCCCGCGCGCGAGCCTGGTCGTCCTTTCGGCGACCTGCGCCACCTTCGGCCTGCCCGTGGAATGGGTCGCGGCCATCCTCGGAGTCGACGAGGTCATGGACATGGCGCGCACCACGGTCAACGTGCTCGGCAACTGCGTGGCCTCGGCCGCGGTCGCGAAGTGGGAAGGCATCCTTCCCAAGAACGCGCCCATCCTGACGGGCGCTCCGATCCCCGAAAAGGCCTGCTTCTGATGAGACACTTGACGGCGGTCTTGCTCCTTCTTCCGTGCATGAAGGCTTTTGCCGGGTCCGCGGACGTCGCGCAGGTCCCGAGCTTCATCCCAGAGGCGCATATCCAGGCCGCGTCCGCCGAGATCTCGGGCCGCTTCCCGGAGATGGACCGTCCGCGCCTGGAGACGGGCATGCGGCAGGTCGCCCGCTTCTGGCGGAAGGAAGACGGCGGCATCGAGGACTACAAGAAGTTCTGCGGAGAGAACTTCTTCGTGGGCCAGGATCGGGATGTCCTTGTCGACCGGATCGAGGAGAAGACCGAACAGCTTTCGGGGCATTTCAACGCGCTGCGCCTGGCGCTTTCCCGCGAACTCAACGAAGACCTCGGGCCGCTTCATCCCATCGACGAACGCTTCGCGGCCCTGGCGCCGGACGCGCATCTGCAGGAAGACCTCTTCAAGAGCCGGATCGCCTTCACGGTACTGCTCAACCTCCCGACGCGCAGTCTGGAGGACTGCCTCAAGGACGGCCCTCGCTGGACTCGCAGGCAGTGGGCCGAGGCGCGCTTGTCCCAGCGCTTCATCTCGCGCGTTCCTGCCGAGGTGGAGCAGGCGGCGGCGAAGGCTCACGTCTCGGCGCACAAGTACGTGGACGGCTATCAGATACGCATGGACCGCGTGGTGGGACGCGACCGGCGGCCCATGTTCCGCGACGGCCTGCGCCTGATCTCTCATTGGGGGCTGCGCGATGAACTGCGGGCGCTCTACTCCGATCCGATCGCGAACCTCGCGCAGCAGCGCATGATCCTGCGCATCATGGAGCGCATCATCGCTCAGGAGATCCCGGCGGCCGTAGTGGATAATCCGCAGGTCTTCTGGGACCCGGAGGAGAACACCGTCGACGGCAAGAAGTCTCTCCGCGAGCCCGACGCGCGCTATGAGAACTGGCTGAAGATGTTCCAGGCCATGCGACTCCAAGATCCCTACGTTCCCGCGTTCCCGACGCATGTGGCGCGCAATTTCGGCATGGAACTGCAGATCCCGAAGGCGGAAGTCGAACGCCTGCTGATCTCCATCCTGGAGTCCGAGGCGGGCCGAGAGACCTCGGCCGTCGTCCGCAAGCGCCTGGGCCGGGACTTGGAGCCTTTCGATATATGGTACGACGGGTTCAAGGCGCGCGGGAGCGTCGCGGTCACGGAACTCGACCGCTTGACTGCGCAGAAGTATCCGAACATCGACGCCTTCCAGGCGGGCATCCCGGCCATCCTCGTCCAACTCGGCTTCGATGCCGAGACTTCCGCGTTCCTGGCCGCGCGTATCGAGACGGACGCCGCGCGCGGCGCCGGGCATGCGTGGGAGCCGCGCATGCGTACGGAGAAGGCGCATCTTCGCACGCGCGTGCCCAAGGGCGGGATGGATTATCAGGGCTTCAACACCGCCATGCACGAGCTCGGGCACTGCGTGGAGCAGGTCTTGAGTCTCTACCGGGTCGACCACACTCTTTTGCAGGGGGTGCCCAACACCGCATTCACCGAGGCCTTCGCTTTCCTCTTTCAATCGCAGTCGTTCAGGCTCCTGGGTCTGGAGGGCTCCGACGAAAAGTCCGAGTCCATGCAGTCGTTGGACGCCTTCTGGTCCGCGCGCGAGATCGCGGGCGTAGGGCTGGTGGATATCCGCGTCTGGGATTGGCTCTACAAGCATCCGCAGGCGACTCCCGCTCAGCTGCGCGAGGCGGTCACGGCCATGGCCAAGGACGTCTGGAACGCCTATTACGCGCCGATCTTCGGGGTCAAGGACAGCCCGGTGCTGGCCGTTTACTCGCATATGATCAGCTATCCTCTTTATTTGCCGAACTATTCCTTGGGGTATGCGGTCGCCGCGCAGATTCGCGAGTATTTCCGCGCGCATCCGCTGGCCGCTGAGATGGAGCGCATGTGCCGGCTGGGCGCGCTCACGCCCAACGCTTGGATGAACGCGGCCGTGGGCGCGGACCTGTCCGCGGAGCCTTTGCTCCGTTCGGCGCGGGAAGCTTTGAAGAAGATCGAGTAGGGGGGCTTTATATGGAAACTCGGTGGCGGTGGATCTTGCTGATGTGCGTGGGAGGGCTCGTGTCGGTGCAAGTGCTTTCCGCGCAGAAGGCGCGTTCCTTCAGCGCTCCGGAGGTCGAGGCCGCCGCGCCGCTGCAGCAGGGGCTCGTCGTCTCGGAGGAGGATGCGCAGGAGATCGGCCGGAAGGTCTGGGTCAATGAGGCCGGCGGAAAGGTCTCGGCCTTGACCCATTGGAACAAGGGAGAGACCTTCGCTTCCCTGGGCATCGGGCATTTCATCTGGTATCCGGCCGGACAGGAAGGGCCTTTCGACGAGAGCTTCCCGAAGATGCTTGCGTTCGTCTCGGCGCAAGGCGCGAAGCTTCCCCAGTGGCTCTCTGCCCAGGGCGATTGCCCTTGGCCGGATATCGAGTCCTTCCAAAAGGATCTGGATAGCCCGCGCATGATCGAACTGCGGACCTTCCTGGCCGACACCGTTCCTCTGCAGGCTCGCTTCCTTGCCTTGCGCTTGGAAGAAGCCCTGCCCAAGATCCTGGCCGCGGCTCCGGTGCGAGAAAGGACGCTGCTCCAGGCGCGCTTCTACCGCACGGCTTCCAGCGGCTCCACGGGGCTCTATGCGCTGATGGACTACGTGAATTTCAAGGGCGAAGGAGTCAAGGAGACCGAGCGCTATAACGGCCAAGGCTGGGGGCTTCTGCAGGCGCTCGAGGGGATGAAGGACTGCGATCCCGGGCCGCTCACCTTGAAGTCTTTCGCGGATTCCGCCGCGGCCGCGCTCGCCCGGCGCGTCAAGAATTCTCCGCCGGAACGCAGCGAGGCGCGCTGGCTGCCCGGCTGGCTCAAGCGCATCGACACCTACCGCCGATAGCCGGAAAAAATTCCGTCGCCTTCTGATGCGGGCGCGCCTGAATTTTTCCGGTTTCCGGGAAGCAAGTAACGACTGAAGATTCCGGGGTTAAACGCTTTTGGGCTGGGGCTTGGCGTGCCAGATGCGGGTGAGCAGGAGCAGTCCGATCAGGGCGAAAGGCGAGAGGAAGAGCGGCCAGAAGCGCCAATCCTTGCTCGTAAGGTATCCCAAGGCCAGGGATTGCAGGCCGGTTCCCAGATAGACGAATCCGTCGATGACGCCCACGGCCGTGGCCGCGCCTTTGCGGCCGCCGAAATCCATGGTCGCGGTTCCGCTGAGCAGTCCGTGCGTGCCGATCACGCAGATGGAGAGCACGAAGACCAGCGCTCCCAGGACCCAGCCGTTCTCCAGGAAGGGGATCATCAGGAGCGTGGAAGCCAGGCAGGCTCCGTAGAGGAAACCCGCGGCCGGGGCCCTGCGCGATTGGAAGAGCTTGTCGCTGACATAGCCCGCGGCCATGCCGCCCGTGATGCCCGCGACCATGAGGATGAGTCCCCAGTTGTCGTTCATGTACTGCCAGCCGTCGGTCAGTCCGGCTTTCAGATGTTCCTTGGCGAAGATCTTGAACCAGTGCATCACGCCGTTTCTCAGCACGCCGGTGCAGAACTCCACGAACGCGAGGGTCAGGATCACGGGGTGAGAGAGGATCTTGCGCAGGACCTGCGCCACCGGCGGCTGGACATCGTCCTCTCCGCTGGAGGCGTCGCCCGTGTCGAAGTCCGCGAGGCCCGCCTGCGAGGGACGGTCCTTGAGCAGCAGGCTTTCCAAAAGGCAGAAGCCGGCCAGGAGCAGGGCCGGGCCGAAGAATACCCATTGGGTGGCTTGGACTCCGGGCAGGCCGTGCGCCTGGGCCCAGTGCAGGATGCGTTCGTTGACGTCGAAGGCGAGGAAGAGTCCCGTGGAGATCATGATGCCGAAGATGCCGGAGAAGGTTCCGCGTTCGCGCACGTGGAACCAGTGCGCATTGACCTTCACGATGGCCACGGCGCCGTAGCTTTGGAAATACATGTTGAGTCCATACAGGAGCATGAAAACGGTCTTGAGCGGCGCGGATGCGGGATCCGGCAAGGAGAGCACATGCTGGAGGTAGAGGCCCATGAGGAGGTTGGCGACCGCGGCGCCGGACGCGCCGATGAGCATCCCGCGCTTTCCTCCGATCTTGTCCGTGAGAGGGCCGTTGATGAGGAAGGCCAGCGCATAGACCCAGGCGCCCACGCCGAAGATGGTCCCGAAGTCGGACTTGGGCATGAGCGAACCCAGGGCGGTCTGGCTCACGGTGAGATTGTAGCGGCCCATATAAAGGAGGGCGTAGGTCAGTCCGAGGGGGAACCAGTTGAAGAATCGCCGGGTGCGGAATTCCGCGGAATGGGAGAGGAGTTCGTCCATGTTAGTGCTCCGACCTCATAATGAGCGTCGTTTCGGATTGTTAGTTTAGCAAAAGGGATGGGATCATCCTCTTCGTCATTCCGGCGGAAGCCGGAATCCAGGAGTCGGCTGGACCCCGGCTTCCGCCGGGGTGACGAGGGAGGGCATCATGGGCCTAAAAAAAATGCGGACTGGGTCCAATGGCCCAGGAACGAATGAACGCAATAAATATAAAGTCTCCTCGACGCGACATCCTTGCACGCAGTGGAGATCAGAATGAAGAAGCACTTCGCAGCCGTGTTGGCCGCGCTCCAGATTCTCTTGGTCCCGGGCTCTCATGCCTATGCGGCCGCTTTCACCCAGTCCGCTGCGGCAGCGCCTGCTTCCCTGGTACCTGCCTCGGCCGTGGTCATCCCTTTTTCCCAGCTGCCTTCCTTGCCGCTGGAGCTTCAGAAGACGCTGACGGGTCCGAGCGTGAATACGCCGGCTCTTCCCGCGCCATCGCAAGCGCTGCAAAACCAGGATGCGCAGTTCCGACGGGAGAATTCCGTGCAGGATGCCGTTGTGCCGGTCGCGCAGGATGAGGTTCATCCCTCCGGCCAGGTCCGCGAGTTCAAGGATACTGCTGCGGCCTCCTCGGCCGTGAATGCCGTCGCCGCGGCAGCGGCGCTGCAAAAGGACGGGTCTTCCGATCAGTCCGCGCGGGAGTCCGACGTGCACGGCGCGGCGGTCATGTTCGACAACGCCAAGGCCTCGGACTCGGGCCTTGAGCGCGCTCCCGTGGATATCCGGATGACGCCGGAGCAGGAAGCCGCGCTTTCTCCCAGTCAGCGGACGCTCGCCGCCAAGCTCATGGAGGCGCTCGGGCCGAACATTTTCTATTGGAAGAACTTCCCTGTCCGTCTTCCTTCGACCGTTTTCAGCGAGGACGCGGGCCGCATCATCGACGTCAAGGATCTTTTCAAGGCTCCCACCAGCGACGAGGTCTATCGCCTGGGCACCAGCGAGGACGGCAAGGGGCCGCGCTTGAGCGCGGAGCAGTTGGCGCAGATCAAGAAGAACGGGACCTTCGATGTGCCCAGCGTCGATTATCCAGGACAGCCGCACATATGGAAGCTCGGCGGGCTCCTGCAGAAAGGGCAGGAAGCGATCCGAGAGACGCTGCTGCGCCATCAGGCCGCGGCTTTGGAGCAGGTCATCGTGGGCATCCCGGACCGGGTATGGAAGGCTGATCGGCTCTTCAGCGTTCGCGGAGGACTCCAGAATCTGCGCGAGGGATTCACGGACGCCTTGAGCCTTTTCATCGGTTTCCCGGAGACTCATCCGCGCGAGGATGTGGAGGAGGCCATAGAGAAGGCGCGAAGACAGTACGTCTTGGAAATGGCCGAGCGGGGTTCCGACACGCGGCTCTACGACGCCAAGCTCATGGCCGAGGCCTCTTCCGTGGTCTATGACATCGCGCGCTCGTCCAGCGAGGAATGGGAGAAGCGCTCCGCCGACGTGCAGGCGGCTATCGAGAAGGAGCTCAAGGACAAGGGCGTTGCTGCCGAACAGGTCCCCCAACTCCTGGCCGATCGTATGGTGGAGGCGCAGAATCAGGCCTTCTTCGACGCGATCCTGGCGAGCCCGACCCTTGGGAAGCTGAGTCCAGGCTTGGGCGGCTTGCTCGTGGAGCATGCCCGGGCCGAACTGCTGGTGCGCCGCGCCGCGCAGGACCTTCAGCGCGAGACGGCGGCGTTCGCCGCCAAAACTTTGGTTGAACTGGAGGCGCGCTTTCCCGTCCGATCGAGGATCAGGGCTTGGCTCACAGAGCAGGCCCGCGCCGCTTCAGAGAAGCAGTTCATGGACCGCGCGCGGAACCTCCAGGCGGACCTGCCTGCGATGCTGCGCAAGGCCGGTCTTGCGCGCGAGGCGTATTTTCTCGAGCTGGACATCTCGTTCTACAATTATGAGGAAGGTGCGTTGAGGGCGCGTCTGGAAGGCGAGCGCGAGACCAACGCGGCCTTCGAGCATCATCGCATCATCTGGCGGCCCAGCAAATGGAAGGTCGAGAAATGGACCTCGCCGGACGGCGATGTTCATCTTTACACGCTCAATACGCTCCAGACTATCCGCGTCGAGTCCAAGGATTGGGGCTGGCGCTTGCGCAATATGTTCGTGCGCATGTGGACCTGGACCAATAATGCCGCGCACCTGTTGATCTTCGAGAACCTGGTCAACGGTCCCTTGGGGTGGAGATCGCTTCTGGGAGACGAGCCGTTCCTTTATCGTTGGACCGCGCAGACCGGCATCGTGGAGCTGGAAGGCCCTGCGCGCGGGACCTTGCGATCCCGCGTCAAGGGCTTCTACACCCAGCGCCGAGCCATACTCGATGATTTCGGTCAGAGGAAGAATTACGGCCTCCTGGGCAAAGGCGTCAAGCGCTTCTTCCTGGGATTCTATACGGACCTGGGCCTGGCGGCCTTGATTCCCGCGGCGACGATCGCGGGACAGATTACGCTGACCCTGCTCAATACCGCGGCCTCTTCCGCGCTCGCGATCACGGCATGGATCTGGGGACCGGCCGCGGCCGTGATCGCCTGGCTCTGCCAGGCCGCGGTCTTCGACTTCGAGGGGACCCATTACGGCCGGAGCCGATGGCTCAAAGGTCTGGGACAGGCTGGAGGCTGGGGCGTTGGACTGGCCGGTCTCTTCGCGGCATCGTTCTTCATCAGCATCCCGGCATGGGCCTTGTGGCTTGCGCCGGTGCCGATGCTGGCGGCCCTGAATCCGAGGCTCTTCCCGCTGCTGGGCGCGGCGAAGAAGGCCGCGATCCTGGGAGTCGGCAATATCCTGGCCGGAGCGGCCGGGACCGTGCTGCATGGGGGAGCCTCCATCGCGGCCATCGCTTCCGGCGCCGCCAGGACCGGGCTGCGGACTCCCTGGGACGCGGCCATGCGCGTGGTGCTCAGCCGGCGCGGACGCATCCCGTCCGGCGATGAGCGCTTCGTGGTCTACCGCATCGCGGGGCCGGGGCTTTCGTCGGAATACTTCTTCCAGGTCTCGCCGGATCTTGTCCTTGTGGCGCTCCAGGCCGGGCTCGAGTCTTCGGCGCTGGGACTCTACGACGCGGATGCTTCGGAGTTGATCCGTCTCCCGCGCCGGACCTTCGAGGAGGCTCTGGCCGCGCTGGATGCGGTCACGGGCCGACGGGGGGGCTATGAAGAGAAAAGCCCGGCCTTCTCCCAGCTCTCGGAGCATGAGAAAGCGCAGCTCTCCGATCTCAAGAGGGCCGTGGCGGAGCGCGCTCAGCTCTATGACCGGCTCTTGGGCATGCCCAAGGGGCAGAGGGTCAAGCTGGCGGCCCGCGAATACGAGCCGACCCTGCAAAAGGCCGTGGTCCTGACGAAGAACTTCCATGAGAAGCTCTTCAAGGATTCCGGCTGGGACGCGGACAAGGTCCGGGCATTCTGGAAGCAGAGCGGCCTGGCTCAGAACGACTGGGAAGGCCTGGCCCGGACCCGGCTTGAGGGCATCTTCGGGGAATCAGTGCTCCTGCCTTTGGAGGAGACGGACAAGGACCTCAAGATCGAGGTCCAGGCTCCGGGCTTGGGAGACTTCGCCGCCGCCATCGCCAAGGGCATCCTGCCCGAGGACGCGGCGGCCGTCCGCCTCACGGGCCGAGGCCGGGCGAATGTCCTTCCCGAGCCGCGCGTTGCGCGAATCGACCCGGGCATGGTGACGCGCCTGCTCCAGCCTATCGAGTAGAACTCGGCCCGCGTCGATCTTCGCTCAGCGGACCGGCGGCGGGTCTCTTCTGAGGAGGATGTGCCGCGTGTCCTGCGGGAGATGGAGATGGTAGTCCCCGCCGACTGAAGGGTCGCGGGTATCCGTCGGCAGAAGGAACCTGCGCGATCCGAGGCCCAGGGCGCGGGCGCATTCGGTGACGATGCTGTCGATGAACATCTCGCCGCCTTCCAGGGATATCGCGCGCGTGCGAAGTCCGGCCTTGCTCAGCCGGGTCTGAAGGCGCACGGGTTCGTTGTCGTTCTCGGGAGAGATGTGCCATTGTCCCACGAGAAGGAGCACCTTTGCCTCCGGTTCTTGTTTTAGGAGTTCCGCGAGCGTCCGCGTCCAGAGCTCTTCCCGGCTTGCTTGATGCAGGGCTTCGATCTTCTTGCGATCCGGTCCGCTGAGATCGATGCCTTTGTAATCGATGTCGATGCCCACGAGGGAGATCCCGTTCTCCACGGCCGCGTCCATAAGCTGCGCGTAGGATTCCGGGTCCGCGGCGAGCGTGGAGTGCTGTATCTCCTTGAGTTCCTCGCGCAGGCCGGCCATGCCGAGCTTGTAGGCGGAGAGCCGGTCCTGTTTCGAGACGGGATATGCTTCAAGGGCCAGATGCGTGATGCCTGTTCTTCGGAACTCCGCCATGTTCGCGGTCAGCTCTTCGCGGTGAGCGTTGCAGAAGTGCGTTTCGCCGAAGACCAGGACGTCGAATCCATCCTCGAAGAGCCGGGAGTAGGCGAAGTCGTCCTGCTTTTGGGCCTGCATGCAGCCCAGCAGTTCGTTTAAGGAGCGGAGAGAACAGCCTGCTGCCTGCGAATAAGCGCGGCCCTGGATCGCGGTGCATGCGGCCAGGAGGAGGACGCGGGTCCATTTTAGGGAGCCCATCACGGATATTATGTCTTCGCGACGGCTTATTCGATAGATGTCTTTCGGCCTAGGAGGGGACAGGCCTTTGGACCATTCCGCTTCTTCGACGGAGAACCTATCCTTTGGATAGACATGCACCCTATCGTTCGCGGCAGCCTTTGCTTGTTATTGCTTCCGTGTACTTGCGCTTATTCTCAATCTCCGGAGACTCTCAAGGAATTCGGCACGGCATCGCTTGAGTCCGTTTTAGGAAACGCCCAATTCTTCAGACAGGCGCGCATGCAGGATGTCCCGGTGATCGGCAAGCTCATGGGCACGGACCTGCTTTCCAAGATCAGGCAGGCGCAGAAGATCCTGGCCGACGAGAGCATCCGGGCTCTCAGCCGCGGCCGCGACGCGCAGGACCTGGCGCTCGCCGTGCTCGACGCCCATGGAGACATCCATGTGGTGCGCGCGCGCAAGAACAAGGACGATTTGACCGTCGAGAAGGACCCTGCTTTCGACTGCGAGCTCAAGCTTCGCCGCGCCAACGGCTATAACTCGGACATCCAGTGCGTGCGGCCCGAGGGCTGCAAGGTCCTGGCCTTGAAGTATCCTCTGCATGGGACGCAACAGTGGGTCTACACGCCGTATTCTCCAGAACTCGCGCTTCCCGAGGTCATCGCCTACGGCCTGGGGACTTTGCGCAGATTGCGCGCGGAGGCTTACGACAGGCTGCGCGAGCGGCGGGTCGTGTCGGCCAGCTATCCGGACGGCGACCCATCCTGCGCGCCGCAGTGCCTGGCCGCGGACGTGGTCCCTCCCGATATCTCCGCGGCGCTCATGCTCAACGAACATATCAACCCCGGGGAATTCACCTCCGCGGACAAGACGGAGTTCCTCGTGGGCAAGGCGCTCGTGGTCCTGGCCGCCAATGAAGAGAGGGCCTGGAGCGCTTCTCACAGCAAGGCCGGCGCAAGCGGCATGATGCAGTTCATGCCGAAGACGTACGCTCAGATCGTGCGGGCGTACCCCGCGGCCCGGCTGGAGCCTGATTATGCGAAGGGGACCGCGGACCCGGTCAACGCCCTCATGGCGCAGGTCCTCTTGTGCGACAGGAACTGGCATGCCCTTCGAAAGCTCGGCTACGACATCTCCGCCGACGATGTGGGCCCTTATCTGGCGGCGGCATACAACGGCGGCACCACGCGCGTGCTCTCCCTGCTCAAGGATCCGGAGCAGATGCGCTGGATGGAGAACCCCACGCTCGATGCCGTTCCGACCCGGTCCGTAGTCCGCGTCATCCGCAAGAAGGCCACGCGTCATGCGAAGGCGAAGCGGACCTCCGTGCGCAGCGTGCGCAACATCTTCGTCCCCGAGACGGCCAAGTACATCATCCAATACGACTGGCTCGACGAGTACCTGCAGAAGAAGCTCGACCCCTGACTCCCGCCCCGTGTTTCAGAACTCGACATCACTAGGTAAGCCGTAGATCGACGCGACGGACACTCCGTCTCCCATCTTCCGGGTACGGCCGCGCGTGAGGCGCGCGGCCTCTTGTCCTCAGGCGCAACGGACTCCGCCGGCACTGGCGATGCGTCGGCCTTTACGCGAATGCCGACTCCGATGCGCCTTGCGGATGCCCCTCCAGATGGGAGACGGAGCGTCCCTCGCCGTGTCTCGATCCCTTGATAAGGTCGGCCTGCGTTTTCGGCCGCAGCCTTCTGTAGAGGCGCCGAAAAACGGCGCCGGAGGTCTCGGTCCCCGTCTGGAGGGGCCTGCGCAGCGAGCCGCGAGGACGGCATTCGCGTAAAGGCCGACGTATCGCCAGTGCCGGCGGAGAGGGCGAGCGAGCACAGAGCGTGCGGCACACGGCCGCGCGCGTACCCGCAAGACGGGGACCGAGGCTTTCGGCGCACGGGTTCACGGCTTACCAGAGGATCTAGGGTGCGGTCGAGATTTGACGGGGGGTTTCATATATGAAATAATGGGAATATAAGAAACCATTCGCATACCATGGCGAACAAAGAGTTGGTCTTCAAGATCAAGTCGGACTTCCTCAAATCCCTGGCCCATCCCGTCCGCCTCGAGATCATCGAGTATCTCAAGAACAGGGAAGCCTCGGTCGGCGAGATGGTCAAGGCCGTCGGAGTCGAGCAGTCCGGACTCTCCAAGCACCTGTCCGTGCTTCGGATGGCGGGGATACTCTCCTCAAGGCAGGAAAAAGTGACCGTTTTCTACTCGATCCGCGACCGCGACATCTACCAGGTCCTTCGGCCCATCGCCGAGATCCTGCGCAAGAAGCTCAAGGAAAGCCAGGACGTGCTGGCGCAGCTCGGAAAAGTTTAGGACATGCAACTGAGCGTCAAAGACGCGGCGCGCCTCCTGGAAGTCCCGGAAAAAGTCGTCTACCGCTGGATCGAGGAGGGACGGCTCCCCGCCAACAGGGTCAACGAGCAATACCTTTTCAACCGCGCCGAGCTCCTCGAATGGGCGACCGCCCAGAAGGTGCGGGTGTCTCCGGACATCTACCGCGAGGTGGACGGCTCCCTGCTTTCGCTCTGCGACGCGCTCTCGGCCGGCGGCGTGCATGCCGCAGTCGACGTTCCGGATAAAGCCGAGGCCTTCAAGTCGGTCATCGCCGCCATGCCTCTTCCCGAGGAAGCAGATCGCGAAGCTTTGCTGGAGATCCTTCTGGCCCGGGAAGCCCTCTGCACCACGGGCGTGGGCGGTGGGATCGCCCTGCCGCACGCGCGAAACCCGCTCGTCCTTCCCATGGACAAGCCCATGGCCGCGATCCGCTATCTCGACCCTGCCGTGGATTTCTCGGCGCACGACGGCCGGCCCGTGCACGCCGTCTTCCTCATCATCAGCACGGGCATCCGGGAGCATCTGCATCTGCTCTCGCGCCTGGCCTATATCCTCAGCGACAAGGCCTGCAAAGCCCTGCTGGAAAGGCGCGCCGCTCAAGCCGAACTGCTGGCCGCGATCCGGACCGTCGAGGGTGCCTTGACGAGCAGGAGGGCCGGATGATCCTCCTCTCGATGGGGATCTTCGTTCTGGGCGGGATTCTCGCTCTTTGCGCGGGCCGCAGCGCCCGTGCCGCGGCTTGGCTAGGAGCGGGCGGCGCGGTCCTGGGCGCGCTCGTCGGGCTCGTTCCGGTCCTTCATGCGCTCACGGGCGCGTCGATCGAGCCGCTGCGGCTGGCATGGGGCTTGCCGATCGGCTCGTTTTCCATCGGGCTGGACCCGCTCTCCGCGTTCTTCGCCGTCCCCATGCTGGTTCTGTGCGCTCTGTGCGCTCTCTACGGAGCCGAGTATATGAGGCCCTATGCCGGCAGCAGGAATCTCGGAGTCTCCTGGTTCTGGTTCGATCTGCTTTGCGCGAGCATGTTTTTGGTCCTCATCGCGCGAGACGGGATGCTGTTCCTGATCGCCTGGGAGCTCATGAGCCTGTCGTCCTACTTCCTCGTGAGCTTCGAGGACGAGAAGGAAAGCGTCCGGCAGGCGGGCTGGACCTATCTCGTCGCCGCGCATCTGGGGACTGCGGCCCTGTTCCTTTTCTTCATGCTGCTCGCCAGGGAGGGCGGGTCCGCGGACTTCTCGGCGGTCCCGGCCCTTCCGGCGAAGCTCGGCGCGGCCGCGTTCCTGCTCGCGCTCGCCGGTTTCGGGACCAAGGCCGGGTTCATCCCCATGCATGTGTGGCTGCCGGAGGCCCACCCTGCCGCGCCCAGCCACGTCTCGGCCCTCATGTCCGGGGCCATGATCAAGACCGGCGTCTACGGTCTGGTGCGGGCGCTCACGCTCCTGGGAGCGCCGCCGGCCTGGTGGGGCTGGACCTTGCTCTGCGTCGGCGCGGTCTCAGGCGTCCTGGGCGTGCTCTTTGCCCTGGCGCAGAGGGATATCAAGCGGCTCCTGGCCTATTCCAGCATCGAGAACATGGGGATCATCGCCTTGGGCCTGGGCTTGGGGCTCCTGGGCAAGGCGCATGGAGAGCCGCTCATCTGCATGCTCGGTTTCGGCGGAGCGCTCCTGCACGCGCTCAATCACTCCCTCTTCAAAGGGCTGCTCTTCCTGGGCGCCGGCTCCGTCCTGCACGCGGCGGGAACGCGGGACATGGAGCACCTGGGAGGATTGTTCAAGCGCATGCCCTGGACAGGGACGTGCTTCCTGGCCGGTTCGGCCGCGATCTGCGGACTGCCTCCGCTCAACGGCTTCATCAGCGAGTTCATGATCTTCCTGGCCGCTTTCCACGCGGTCGTGCGCGGCTATGCGGCGTGGGGCGCGCCTGCGATCGCGGCCCTGGCGCTCATCGGAGGCTTGGCCCTTGCCTGTTTTACCAAGGCTTTCGGGATCGTGTTCCTGGGAGAGCCCCGCACTCAGGGGTCACGACAGGATAAGGTGACGTTTTTGGACGCCGCCGCATCCCGTCCTGCTGCGTTGCTCGTCGCTCACATGCCTTCAGGCATGCTCGCTTCTCGCTCCTTGCCGGCCGGGCGCCTCGGCTCCCAAAATTCGTCACCTTATCCTGTCGTGACCCCTCAGCGCGCGGCTCAAGCGCATGAGGCCGGACCGCTCATGCGCTTGAGCATGGCGGTACTGGTCTGCGCCTGCTTCTTCTTGGGCTTGGGCGGCGCTCTCGCGATGTTCCGGATGCGCGAGGTCTTAAGCCAGGCGACCGGACTGCGGATGTGGGATTTCATGACGGCTTTCGAGGACGCGCTGATCCCTCTGCACAGCGTCTCGGCCTGCGCCGCCGTGCTTCTTCTGATGATCCTTTCGACGGCGCTCCTGCGCGCTCTTCTTCTCAAGGGCCGCGAGGTCCGCAGCGGCCTTACGTGGGACTGCGGCTACGCCGCGCCGAACGCGCGGATGCAGTACACCGCCTCCTCGTTCGTCCAGCCGGTCACTGAGCTTTTCTCGGCTTTTCTTCGCACGCGCGAGCGCGCAGTCGAGCCGAAGGGGAATTTCCCGGCCGCCGCGGCTTTCGCGACGGAGACGCCGGACGCTTTTCGCGAGGACTTCTACAGGCCGGTCTTTGAATCCGCGCTCAAGGCCGCCTGGAAGCTGCGCCGGTTCCAGCACGGCCGCATCCAGCTCTACATCCTTTATATCGCGCTGACTCTGATGGTCCTGCTGATATGGAAATTGGGGGTCCATTGACGCCCGCGGCAATAGCTCACCCCCATCAACTATCCGCGCTCTCCATCGCGAGCTCGCTGCAGCTGCCCCTGGCGCTCGTGTGCGCGCCCTTGCTGCCCGGCGTCATCAACAGGGTCAAGGCGTTCTTTGCGGGCCGCACGGGACAGCCCGTGCTCCAGCCCTACCGAGACCTGCTCAAGCTCCTGCAGAAAGGCGCGGTGTACAGCACGACCACGACCTGGGTCTTTCGCGCCGGGCCGGTCGTTTCGCTTTCGTGCGCGGCTCTCGCGCTCATGCTCACGCCGCTCAACGGTCTGCCGGCGCTCCTCGCGTTTCCCGGGGACATCGTGCTTTTCGCCTATGTTCTGGCCTTGGGACGATTCTTCACCGTGGCGGCCGCGCTGGACACGGGGTCCGCTTTCGAGGGAATGGGCGCGAGCCGGGAAGTCTGGTTCTCGACTCTTTCCGAACCCGCCCTGCTCCTGGGATTGGCGGCCCTGGCCAAACACGCGGGGAAGCTCTCGCTGACGAGCATCTATAACGAGCTGGATCCCGCGGTGCTGTTCGTGTCCGGAGGCCCCGCGCTGATCCTGGTCGCGGCGGCGTTCGCCGTGGTCTTCCTGGCGGAGAACTCGCGCATCCCCTTCGATGACCCGAATACGCATCTTGAGCTCACCATGATCCACGAGGTCATGGTCCTCGACCACGGCGGGCCGGACTTCGGCCTCATCCAATACGCCGCGGCGCTCAAGCTGTGGGTCTTGGGCGCCTTGGTGACGGGGATACTCGTGCCCGCGCGCTCGGGTCGGCCCCTGCTCGACCTTTTCACGGGACTTCTGGGGATGCTCCTCTTGGCGGCCGCGACCGGCGTGGTCGAATCCGTGATGGCGCGTCTGCGCCTTGCGCGGGTCTCCCAGCTTTTGGCCGCGGCCGCGGCTCTCTCCATCCTCGCGCTCATGCTGGTGAGCTCCGCATGAACTTCTGGCTGGACGCGCTCATCGTCCTCGTGATCCTCGCCAACCTGCGCGTGCTCGGCGCCAGCCGCCTGGATGCGTGCATCAAGACCGTGGCCTTCCAAGGCGCGCTCCTGGGCCTGCTGCCCGTGCTGGCGCATCTTGATTCCCTGAACGCGCGCCTTCTCTTCCAAGCCGGGATCAGCACCTTTCTGAAAGCCGCGGTGTTCCCGTGGCTTTTGGGCAAGGCCTTGCGCGAGGCAGGACTGCAAAGAGAGGTGGAGCCTTTCGTGGGGTTCACCACGTCGCTGGCCGCGGGAGTGCTGTTCTTGGGAGCCGCGCTCTGGATCGGCGTGCGTCTGCCGCTGACGGATTCCAAGGCCGCCGCGGCGCTCGCGCCGGCCGCCTTGTTCACCATCTTCGTGGGCCTTTTCATCATGGTGAGCCGGCGCAAGGCCTTGAGCCAGGTCCTGGGCTATCTGATCCTTGAGAACGGCATCTACGCCTTCGGCATGGCTTTCGCCGAGAAGCAGCCCCTGCTCGTGGAGCTCGGCATCCTTTTGGACGTGTTCATGGCGGTGTTCGTGATGGGCATCGCCATCTACCATATCAGCCGCGAATTCGATCACCTCGACGCGGACAGGATGAGTACGTTAAAAGATTGATGACCTGGGCATTGCTGGGCGTGCCGATGTTCTGCGGAGCGGTCGCGTTCTTCCTGCGGCCCCACGGGCCGCGCCGTTTCCTGCTCGTGGCCGCGGCCCTTGCGCACGCGGCACTGACCCTCCAGACCTGGCGATGCTTGCCCGCGCCCGTGCTTTTGGGATACCTGGAGCTCGATGCCGCGGGACGGCTGTTCATGAGCATCACCAGCGTCCTGTTCCTGGCCGCGGCAGTCTATGCCGTGGGGTTCCTCAAGGAGTCCAGGCACGCCAAGGAATCCGAGCAGGAGGACGGCTTCTTCTTCGACAACGCCCCGGAGGCGGCATTCACGGGCGGACTTCTTTTCTTCCTGGCGACCATGACCCTGGCGGCCTTGAGCCAGCATTTCGGCCTGCTCTGGGTCGCCGTCGAGGCCACCACGCTGGCGAGCGCGCCGCTCATCCATTACCATCGCCAGCGCAGTTCTCTGGAAGCGGCCTGGAAATACCTGCTCATCTGCTCCGTAGGCATCGCCCTTGCCCTTCTGGGAAACTTCTTTCTTGCCGTGGCCGCGCGCAATAACCCGGACCTGCTCATGACCGCCAAGGAGCTCGTCGGCAATGCGCGCACGCTGGACCCGGTCTGGCTCAAGGCCGCATTCCTTCTTTTCCTGACGGGCTACGGGACCAAGATGGGCCTTGCGCCTCTTCATACCTGGCTGCCGGACGCGCACAGCGAGGCGCCCTCCGTGGTGTCGGCCCTGCTTTCCGGAGCCCTGCTCAATTGCGCGTTCCTGGCTCTCCTGCGCGTGCATGCCGTGCTTTCGGCCGCGGGCTTGGCGGACTTCAGCGGAGGCCTGCTCATGATTTTCGGACTGCTCTCCATGGCCGTGGCGGCCGCCTTCATCGTCGGGCAGGCGGACTTCAAGCGCATGCTGGCCTATTCCAGCGTCGAGCACATGGGCATCCTGGCCTTCGGCGCGGGCCTGGGGACCGCGGCTCCGGCCGCGATGCTGCACGCGGTCAATCACTCCCTGACCAAGGGCCTCCTGTTCCTGACGGCCGGAAACATCCTGGCGGCCTCGCGCACCAAGTCCGTTCACGAGATCCGGGGGCTTCTGCGCGCGCTGCCTTTCTCCGGCGGCCTGTGGCTGCTGGGCTTCTTGGCCATCACGGGCTCCCCGCCCTTCGGTCCGTTCATCAGCGAGCTCTGGATATTGAAGGGCGCCTTGGACGCGCGGCGCGGCCTGCTCGCGGGGCTCTATCTGGCCCTGCTCGCGATCGTGTTCACGGGCATGTCGAGCGCGGTGCTCAAGATGTCGCAGGGCGAGCCCTCGGAGAAGCTCCAGGCCGTCCCCAAGACCAGCCTCTGGAGGCTTCTGCCGCCGGCCGCTCTCGCCGCGGCCGTGCTGGTGCTCGGCCTATGGATTCCCCGGCCTCTGCGCGAAGCGGTCCAGGAAGCGGCCGTACTCCTGGGGGGACGCTGATGGTTTCTCCGTGCGTCCTGCGCAACGGACAGGCAGTCCCGATCGAAAAGGTCCCTGTTCTGTCTCCGTCTGAATTCCGGAAGGCCGTTCTGGATGCGGTGAACGAGGGCGCGCGCATCAGCTCTTTATTCGGACGGCGGCTCGACCACGGCGGGGTCGGCTTGCTGGCCGTGCTCGCGCAGGATTCCAAGGGCCTGCTCTCCCTGCTCGCGACAGGGCCCGTGGAGGAGTATCCCTCGCTGACTCCGGATTGCCCGCAGGCGCAGCTCTTCGAGCGGGAGATATTCGAGCAGTTCGGCGTGAGGCCTCACGGGCATCCCTGGCTCAAGCCCGTCCGGTTCCCTCCGCGGGCAGAAGGACCCCGCGCAGCCGCGGAGTTCTTCCGCGTGGAGGGCGAAGAGGTCCACGAAGTCGCGGTGGGGCCCGTTCACGCGGGAGTCATCGAGCCCGGCCATTTCCGCTTCCAATGCCACGGCGAGATCGTCCGGCATCTGGAGATCTCGCTGGGCTATCAGCACCGCGGCGTGGAGCGCTCGCTCGCGGGGGGGCCGGACAAGCGCACGCTCCACACGATGGAGACTTTGGCGGGAGATACGAGCATCGGGCACGCCTGGGCCTATTGCCAGGCCCTGGAGGCGCTGGGCAAGGCCGACGCGCCTCCTCGCGCCTCGGCTTTGCGCGCGGCCGCGCTCGAGCTCGAGCGCATCGCCAATCACATCGGCGACCTGGGCGCTCTGGCCGGGGACGTTGGATTTTTGCCCACGCAGTCTTATTGCGGCCGCATCCGCGGCGACGCCTTGAACATCACGGCCATGCTCTGCGGGAACCGCTTCGGGCGCGGCCTTCTCAGTCCCGGCGGCACGGCTTTCGACGCGGACGCGGCGCTTGCCGAGGAGATGCTCGCCCGGCTCCAGGCCGTGGACCAAGACGCGGCCTCGGCCGTGGGCTTGCTTTGGGATTCTCCGTCAGTGACCGGTCGTTTCGAGGACACGGGCAGGGTCTCTTTGAAGGATTGCGCGGCTCTGGGCCTGGTCGGCCCGGCCGCGCGGGCCTGCGGCACGAACCAGGACGTGCGGCGGGACCTGTCCTTCGGGATGTACCGCTACGCCATGATCCCGATATCGAGCTGGCATGCCGGCGACGTGTTCGGCCGGGCCTACGTGCGCTGGCTGGAGACCCAGCGCTCGATCCAATTCACGCGGGAACTGCTCAAGGCCTTGCCCGGCGGATCCGTGCGCAGGGCCGCGCCCAAGCCCGCTTGCGGGCACGTCGCGGTCTCGCTTGTGGAGGGCTGGCGCGGAGAGATCTGCCATACCGCGCTGACCGACGGCCAAGGCCGGTTCGCCGCGTACAAGGTCGTGGACCCTTCCTTCCATAACTGGTTCGGCCTGGCCTTGTCCCTGCGCGGCCAGCAGATATCCGATTTCCCGTTGTGCAATAAGAGCTTCAATCTCTCGTACTGCGGACATGATCTCTAGCCCGAAAAATTCCGTTATTTTTGGATACCGCTTCGTCCGAATTTTTCGGGAGGGGTTGGGGAACGACGGCAAAAGCGGCCGAAACGCTTTCTCGCTGCTGCATCGGAACGGGATGAACGAACGCCAATGTTAAGCATACTCTGGACGCGAATGAAGCAGGGACATCGGACCATCGCCTACCCCAAGGGTCCGGCGCCGGAACTGCCCGCGCGGGGCTTGGGGCGGCCGCGGCTTTATCCGGCGCTCTGCAAGGAAGGCTGCGCGGCTTGCCATGAGGTTTGTCCGACCGGAGCCATCCTCGCGGGCCGCCTGGACCTGGGAAAGTGTCTTTTCTGCGGAGCGTGCGCGAACGCCTGTTCGAGCAAGGCCGTGGAGTTCACGCGCGAGCACAGGCTGGCCGTGCGCCGCCGAGAGGATATGATCGTCGAAGGCGAGACTTATCGGCTGGCCGAGGCCCTGGACGCGAAGGCCCGGGAGCTCTTCGGACACAGCCTCAAGCTTCGGCAGGTGAGCGCGGGCGGCTGCAACGCCTGCGAGGCGGACGTCAACGTGCTCAATACCGTGGGCTGGGACCTGGGACGCTTCGGGATACAGTTCGTCGCGTCTCCCCGGCACGCCGACGGCTTGCTCATCACCGGTCCGGTGCCGGAGAATATGCGCGAGGCTCTTCTCAAGACCTGGGCGGCGGTGCCTTCTCCGAAGTTCGTCATCGCGGTAGGCGCCTGCGCGATCTCGGGCGGCCCCTACCTCGGGCATCCGGAAGTTAATGGAGGCTGCGCGAAGCTCGTGCCCGTGGACCTCTTCATTCCGGGCTGCCCTCCGGCGCCTATCACCATCCTCGATGGGCTCCTGCGTCTGCTGGGCCGGATATAAGGAACATAGGCCCTAAGCCCTAATCGGCATAGGCCTAAAAGATATCTCTGAAGCGGGCCCATTGTCCCGCGTCGATGTGCCCAGGCACTCAGTAGAATCAATTGTCAAAATGAAGAGAATCTTCACTGAGCAGAGAGGGAACGTAATGTCCAGAATCCATCGGAAGATCTCCAAGGCTTGCGCGGCGCTTTTGGCCCTGAGCCTTATGGCCCCGTCCGTTCAGGCCGCGAGCGTGATCGCGGCGCAGCCGGTCCCGACCGCGGTCCCGCAGATGAACTTCGTGTCCGCAGCGGTCCTCGCGACGCCGATCGGAGCTCCGGTCATTCTGGGGACGTCCTTGCCCGGCATGGAACTCGCGGCCGAGCGGCTGTCCCTGCCGACCGTATTCCCGACAGCGAATATCCCATCCTATGCTTTGACTTCTGTTCAGCAGCAGAGGATATCCCGGCAGGCTGTTTTCGGGACTCGCGCGACGGTTTCTTCGGCGCAGGCCGTGCTTTCGGAAGCCCAAACTCCGCTTCCCGCGGCCAAGGCCGGGACCGTGTTCCAGAACCTTCAGAAGAGCATGAAGACCTTCGTTCCTGAAGAGTATCGCGCAAGCCCCGCCGATTTCCTGTACGGCGGGAGGATCTTCGACGGTTCCAGGATGCGTGCCGAAGAAACGCAGGCTGAACCCGTGCAGACGGTCGCTCCGCAGGCCGAGCAGAAGCCCGCGGTCACGGCCAAGCAGGAACTGCAATTCGCCTTGGGCATCCAGCAGAAGCTCTTCCAAGTGGTCATGAACGTCCTGTATCAGAACGGCTATTTCAGCCCCTCCGTCGATCCGAGCAAGCGGGCCGAGCGCCTGGACGCGGGATTCGCGATGGTCATCAACATGGCGAAGCAGAAGCTCGCGGACAAGGCCCCGAACAAGGAGTCCTTTGAGGCCGCTATCGAGGTCTTCTCCCAGCTGCGCCGCGCGGCCGTGGAAGACGCGAAAGCCCGGCCCGCGATCACCGTGGACAACGACTACGTCTTCGCCGCCGTGTTCACGGAGATCGTCGGCAAGGGGAAGAAGTCCTCCTCCCTGGCGGAGCTCAAGGACATCGCCAAGGCCGCGGCGGACCGCGTCCAAGACCCGATGTTCGTGCAGGACGCCTATTACGACGTGGCGCTGACGATCGTTCAGTCCTACCTGAAGTCCGCGCAGAAGGAACTGTATCCCGACAACAACGTGACCACCGTCGAGCAGGTCGCCGCGATATTCGAAGCCGGCCTCAAGAAGCTGCAGGCCGAGGAACGCGCGTCCGCTCCTTCGGAGGAGGCGTTCCAGGGAGTGGCCGTCATCGCGCAGGCCTGGGCCCGCATGACCCGGGCCTTGGCCGCGGCCAAGGGCATGGACCTTTCTCTCTTCGACAGGGTCATGGAGACCGCTTCCATCCAGTCATGGTTCGCGCAGGCCCAAAAAGTCCGCTCGGTCGAGCAGGCGCGCGCTCTTGCCGCGGAAATGGACGCGGTCCTTGCCGCGGCCGTGCCGCTGGTCCCCAAACTGTGGACGCGCAGCGTCATCAGCCGCCTCATGCAGGAGACCGACCAAGTCGTAGCGGCGCGCGGACTGACCGAAACGCCCGAGCCCCTGGCCTATGCCGGGATCGTGGCCGAGGCAGGCCGGGCTCTGGACGCGAAAAAAGACCAAGCCCCGGCCCAGGAGGCCTTTGAGGCGGCCAAGCTCGTGGCCGACGCTCTCATCGGCATCATCGGCTCCCTTGCCGCGCTCCCGAACATGACGATCGAGCTGCTCCAGATGGGCTTGAGCTCCCAGGCCGTCGCGCAGTGGATGCAGAAGGTCCAGGCCTTGGAGTCCAATGTCGTGGACGAGGGCTTCCGCGCGGAGATGCTTGCGGGAGAGGCCGACGAGGTCGTCAACGCCGTCACGGCCGCGCTGCCGACCCTCTGGGCGCAGGGCGGCCTGCAGCGCTTCGAGGCGAGCCTCTCGGCCCTGATCGAGGAGCGCGGCATCGAGATCCCGACCCTCACGCCCGAGAAATACATGGAACTGGCCAAGGAAGCCCAGACCGGCCTCTCCGCGGCCGGAGCCCCGACTCCCGAGGCCGCGGATGCCGCGGCCTTCTTGGTGGCGCAGTATCTGCGCATCATGGGAGCCATCGCCGGCCGCGCCTCGAACTTCCAGGAGATGGCGCAGAACGCCGGAACGATAATCCAGATGGCGTTCTTGCCCGCCGTCATGCAGGCGCAGACTATCAAGGCGCTCAAGGAAGCGGCGACGCAGGCCGCCAACTTCATCGTGTCCCAGCTGCAGTCCGTGGAGATCGACGAGAATCAGCCGCCTCAGGGCTGAGCCGTTCCCTCCGTGAGCAGGCGCGCCGAAGTCCTCGGCGCGCCTGCTCTTTTTTAGCCGCCGAACATCCTATAATGACGGCATGGAACTCCTGCAAACGGCTCTGGACGTCTTCCTTCATCTGGACAAGCATCTCAACGCCTGGGCCGGACAGCTCGGGCCGGGGCTCTACGGCGTGCTCTTCGCGGTCATCTTCTGCGAGACCGGGCTGGTGGTGACGCCGTATCTTCCCGGCGACTCCCTGCTCTTCGCCGTGGGCGCGCTCGCGGCTTCGCCGGACTCTCCCATCAAGCTTCCGCTCATCTGCGTGCTGCTCATCCTCGCGGCGGTGCTTGGGGACGCGGTCAATTATTCCGCCGGCAAATGGATCGGGCCGAAGATCTTCAACAAGACGGATTCCCGGATATTCGACCGCAGGCATCTTCTGCGCACGCATCGCTTCTACGAGAAGTACGGGGGGAAGACCATCGTGCTGGCGCGCTTCATCCCCATCATCCGCACCTTCGCGCCGTTCGTGGCCGGCATCGGCGAGATGTCGTATGCGCAATTCGCGCTCTACAACGTGGCCGGGGGGGTCGCGTGGACCTTGAGCTTCTTATTGGGGGGCTACTATTTCGCGAACATGCCCTTCGTGCAGAAAAACTTCCACTACGTGGTGCTCGCGATCATCGTGATCTCCGTGATCCCGGTGATCGTCGAGCTCGTGCGCGCGCGCATGCATCCCGATCCTGATGAGCCGGTGACGCCAACGCCTCCTTCTCCGTCTTCTTCAGCGATTTGATCGCGGCCTCGCGCACGAGAGCCGAGGAGCGCGTCATCCCCGTTTCGCGGTAGACCACTTCCACGGGCGGGTGGCTGCGCGTGTAGGCCGCGCCCTTCCCCGAGCAGTGGATCGCGAAGCGCGCTTCCACGTCCTTGGCGATGCCCGTGTAGAGCGCGTCTCCGGAGCACCGGAGCATGTAGACCGACCACTCCGTCGGCTCCTGAGGGCGGGCCTGTTTTTTCAGCGCGCGCCGGGCGATCTGTTTTCTTCTGCGAGGAGCCTGCATGAGACGATTGTAGACAATATTCATCTGGTAGAATGGAGTGTCATTAGGAGGAAGGAATGGGCGATCGACTCGACGTGGTGCTTCTCCTGGCTTTGCCGGCTTCCGGAAAGTCCGAGGTCCGCAGATATCTGGCGCAGCTCTCCGCAGAGGAGCAGCGCGAGGCTTTTCATCTAAACCCCACGGTCCAACTGGACGATTTCCCGTACGTGCACGCGATGCGCCGCGTCGACGAGGAGCTTCTGCGCTTGGGCCGGGAGAGGGTCTTCTTCAAGGGCGCCGACAGGCCTTTCAAGGATCCCCGGGACTGGGGCACGCTCATTCATCTCGTCAATGAGGACTACCGCGCCTTGCGCTCACGCAAGGCTCCCGGCAAGGAGAAAGGTTCGGCGCTCATCGCCCGCGTGGAGGCCGCCGCTTCGAAGGCGGCCATTCCAGTGCGGCTGGGGGGGCTTTCAGCCGATCAGCGCGCGGCCTTGGGACGGGCTTTGGACTCCGAGGCCGAGGAACTGTGCCGCGACTTGGGCAGGACCTGCAGCGCGGGCATGGAAGGCCGGACCTTGGTCATCGAGTTCGCGCGCGGAGGGCCGCAGGGTTCCTCCATGCCGCTGACTCCGCCCTTCGGCTATCGGCATTCCTTGTCCCTGCTCGATGAGGAGCTCCTGCGCAGGGCCTGCATCCTCTATGTCTGGGTCGAGCCCGAGGAGTCCCGGCGAAAGAACCGCGCCCGGACCGATCCCTCGGACCCGGGCTCCATCCTGCACCACGGAGTGCCCGAGGAGGTCATGCTCAGCGATTACGGCTGCGACGACATGGACTGGCTGCTTTCGCGCTCGGGCATGCCGGACTCCGTGCGGGTGGAGACCTCCTCCGGCTCTTTCCTGCTGCCGGCCGCGCGCTTCGACAACCGCGAGGACAAGACGAGCTTCCTTCGCGCGGAGCCTGCCCAGTGGCGGCCCCAGGACGTGGCCGCGGTCCGCTCGGGTCTTAAGTCCGCTTTCGACTCTTTGGCGGAATCGGGCGTGCGGCAATGAAGGCCGCGGTGTCGGCGTGGAGATTTTTCCTGCGGGCTCTCAGTCCGCGGCAGGGAGGCTGTGTGTCTGAATCCGAAGTCGTCGCGCAGGCGCTCAGGGGGACTCCGGCCGCGATCGCGGGGCTGGTGGATTACGAGCCGGGCGCGGTGGTCAGCCGCACGCTGATCAAGAAGCCCGTGGGCACGGTCACGCTGTTTTCCTTCGACAAGGGCGAGGGCTTGAGCGAGCATACCGCTCCTTTCGACGCCCTGGTGCAGGTTCTCGACGGCGAGGCCGAGGTCCTTATCGCCGGGAGCCCGAGCCGGGTGCGGGCCGGGGAAGCCCTCATCCTTCCCGCGGGCAAGCCGCATTCCCTGAAGGCCGTGGAGCGCTTCAAGATGATGCTCGTCATGATCCGCGCCTGAGGGCTCTTAGCGGCTATTGCCGCTCTTATAGGATGCCAGCAAGGCGAAGAGCACGCGGTCCACTCCAGGGTCCTTGATCGAGACGTCCCATTGGTCCATGGCGATGCGTACCGGCAGGAACTTCGAGCCGGCCGCGTAGGTCTTTCCAGGAGAGAAGTCTCGGCTGATGACCGCGATCTCGGCGCCGTCGGGCCCCCTGAGCACGATGCGCTCGGCGTCGTCAGAGAGCTTCTCGGAAACGGCCACCGTGCCTCCGACCGGATCCTCCACGCGATAGACCTTCATCCTCTTGCGCGAGAAGAAGGGGGGGGCGTATCCTTGGACGTTTTCTTCTACGATGCGGCCGATTTTTCTTCCGGCTTCGGCATAGAGGTCCAAGGCCGCGGCATCGCCCGGCACGGAGCGGTCCTCCTCCGTGTGCGCGAGCACGTTGCCGAGAGCATCCTTATACTTGAATCCCGCCAAGAGGCCGAACTCTGAGACCGTGATGAATTTCCCATTGGAATCGCGGGCCCGGACATCGAAGCAGGCGGCGGCGCAGATCCTTTCCATCACGATGAAGTCCATGGGGAGTTCCGGCCGCACGTAGCCCGCAATCGCCGCGGCCCGTCCGTGATCGATCGGAGGGATATCGATCTCGGAGGCGGCCTTTATCGCGGCCCTCAGCGGAGGCAGGGGCGCGTAAGCGGCCGGGTGTTCTTGGGCCTGCGACGGGGACTGGAGCAGCGCGAGCGCGAGCATGGCTGCGGCGTGGACCATGGACCCTCCGAAGAGTCGGGATATGCCCATCCTGGCGTCCGTACAAGTGTATCCGGAAGGCCCATGTCCGCCATTCCCAAAAGGCCTACTTATTTCTGGGCCCATAGGCCTAGATTTTACAACATCAATATCGATGCTGGGAAGGGGATCCGGCGGGTAAAGGCTGCTTCGACGCCGGTCTGGGCTTAAAAGCCGAGCTGAAACTGCAGGATGAACTCATCGTTGCGGATCGCGTCGGTCTTTTCGTTCTTGACGGTGTAATTGGCGGTCAGGCGCGCGTTCTGCCCGTTGATGAACCAGTTCACGCCGTAGGTCTGCCACTGGGAGTCCAGTCTGTTGGTGAGGCTGTCGTCGGGGTCGTAGCCCTGCCAGCGGACCAGGGCCTCGAACTTCTCGGAGAAACGCCAGGAGCCCGTGGCGTAGTAGCCGTGCGCTCGCACCACGGGGTCCCAGTGCCGTCCCTGGAGATAGGCGCTCAAATACTCTCCCTTGAGCGCGGCCTGACCGAGCTTGAAAGCGATATCCGCGCCGTACACATAGCGGTCGTATGCGTCGCTGAAGGTCTTGGCGAGGATGTCGCACCTCAGAGTGCTTGGATCGGTCTTCGTCCTCTTCCAGAAGCCGTTGACTCCGACCGTCATGGACGCGATCTTGTTCGCGAACTCCGTCTTGTCCGTCCATTGCGTGCGTGCGGCATAGAGGAAGTCCCCATTATCATTGACGGCATTGTTCATCCCGTTGCCGTTGAAGACCCCGAGGGCGTAGTAGAAGCGCTGGTCCAGGGCCTTCCCGCTCGCCTGCACTCCGATGTCGTGGGCCATGGGATTGAGGATGCGCTCCTGGCCGTAATAGCGGCTGGCGAAATCTATTTGACTGGCCGGAGCCACGGCCTCGCCTCCCACCGGCACGAAGAACTGCCCCGCGGTCAGGTTGAAGGCCGTATTCGGCGCGTAGGAGAGCGTGCAGTCGTAGAGGGCGCTGCTCTGCTGGGCGGCCGGTCCGACGGCGCGCGCGAAGTTCAGCATCAGCGCGTACTTGAAGTCTTTCGGAAGATCTCCCGAGAACTTGATCCTCACCGTCTGCAGCTGGAAGGAATTCTTGTTCGTGGCGGGAGACGGCGCCTGGGCGAACGTGTAGCGGAACTTCCCTTGCCCGCACACCTTCATCGTCGCCCCCGGCAGGAGTATGAACTGATGCTGCGAGGACTGCCTCTCCCTGGCGAAGAGTTCGAGCAAGGGCTTGGCCTCCGCCTCGGTGAGAACCCCCTTCTTTAAAAGGGCGTTCGTCAGCTCCTCGGCCGCGCGCGGCGTCTCCTGCGCGCTCAGGAGGCACGGCGGCAGGAAGGCCAAGACGGCGAACGCGACCGCGAGCGCACGGATAGACATCCTCATCTCCCCTTGTTGCGAAAGCTTCCAAGAGGATACCGTTAATGTTCAGGGCCGGCATGAGGCTATCGCTCCATATCCGCCGCAACAGAATACCCAGCGCCGCATAGGCCTTTTGGGCAAAAAATCCGCCCGCCCCGCGGCGTTTCTTGCCCGAGTATCGGGCAAACTGCTAATTTACCCTTGCCCGTGCCGCTGATCGGGTCAAAAGAGGCCCTCCTATGTCCACCGCAGTCAAATCCGCCGGAAGAGACGCGCTTTCGTCCTCGGAGTCCTTCGTCGACCGCCATCTCGGTCCCTCCGAACAGGACGTTCAAGGCATGCTCGAAACTCTCGGGCTCGCCGACCTCGGCGCGCTCACGGACGCGGTCGTGCCCGCTGCCATCCGCACCCGGCGTCCCCTCGATCTTCCCTCTGCCGCGGGCGAGGCCCAGGCCTTGGCGGAACTGCGCGCTCTTGCGGCCAAGAACCAGGTTTGGCGTTCCTTCATCGGCTGCGGCTATCACGATTCTCTCACCCCTGCGGTGCTCCTGCGCAACATCCTGGAGAACCCGGGCTGGTACACGCAGTACACGCCCTATCAGGCCGAGATCTCCCAGGGCCGGCTGGAGGCGCTGCTCAATTTCCAGACCCTGATCGCGGAGCTTACGGGCCTTGCGATCGCCAACGCGTCCATGCTCGACGAGGGCACGTCCGCGGCCGAGGCCATGACCCTGTGCCGCTCGGCCAAGGGCTCCGGCAGCGTCTTCTTCGCGGCAGAGGACTGCCATCCGCAGACCCTCGAGGTCCTGCGCACCCGCGCCAAGCATCTGGGCATCCGCGTGGAAACGGGAGATCCCGAGAAGGCGGAGTTCTCCGCGGAGGTTTTCGGCGTCCTGCTCCAATATCCCGGCACCAGCGGCGTCGTGCGGGATTATGAGGCGCTTTGCGCCCGGGTGCACAAGGCCGGAGCCTTGGCCGTTTTTGCGGCCGACCCCTTGGCCTTGGCGATCCTCAAATCCCCGGGCGAGATGGGCGCGGACGCTGTCGTGGGCAGCATCCAGCGCTTCGGCCTGCCCTTGGGCTTCGGCGGTCCCGGCGCCGGCTACATGGCGGTCAAGGCTGCCTTCTTGCGGCAGATGCCGGGCCGCATCGTCGGCATGTCCAAGGACAGCGGCGGGCAGCCGGCCCTGCGCTTGGCCGTGCAGACCCGCGAACAGCATATCCGCCGCGAGAAGGCCACGAGCAACATCTGCACCTCCCAGGTGCTCACGGCCGTGATCGCGTCCATGTACGCGGCCTGGCATGGGCCGCAGGGGCTGCGCCGCATCGCCGAGCGCGTGCATCTTTTGACCCGCATCCTGTCCATGGGCCTCAGGCGCTTGGGGCTGGAATTGGAGCCGGGGGCGTTCTTCGACACCTTGCGCGTGCGCACCCACAAGGCCGCGGCCGAGCTCGTGCTCGAGCAGGCCCGCGGGCGCCGCATCAACCTGCGCGCCTATCCCGACGGCTCCCTGGGCATCTCGCTCGACGAGAAGACCGATGAGCGCGACTTGACCGACCTTTTGGCCTGCTTCGCGAAGGGCAAGGCCGTGCCCGCCGTCGAGGAACTTTCCGGCGAGCTGGGCGACGTGATCCCCGAGGGTCTGCGCCGCGGCGGCGAGATCCTCTCTCAGCCGGTCTTCCATCGCTATCACAGCGAGACCGAGATGCTGCGCTATCTCAAGAGGCTCGAGTCTCGCGATCTTTCGCTGACGACCTCCATGATTCCCCTGGGCTCCTGCACCATGAAGCTCAACGCCGCCTCCGAGATGCTGCCCATCACTTGGCCGGAGTTCACGGGGCCGCATCCCTTCGCGCCGGAAGACCAGGTCGCGGGCTACCGCGAGCTCTTCAGCCAGCTCGAGCGCTGGCTCTGCGAGATCACGGGATTCGAGGCCGTGTCCCTTCAGCCCAACGCCGGTTCCCAAGGCGAGTACGCGGGCCTGCTGGTCCTGCGCAAGTACCACGAGAGCCGGGGCGAAGGCCGCCGCGACGTCTGCCTCATCCCGCAGTCGGCCCACGGCACCAACCCCGCGAGCGCGGCCTTGGCCGGCCTGCGCGTCGTTCCGGTGGCCTGCGATTCCGAGGGCAACATCGACCTGGCCGACTTGCAGGCGCGGGCCGCCGAGCATGCCGAGACCCTGGCCGCGCTCATGGTCACCTATCCGTCCACGCACGGAGTCTTCGAGGAGGAGATCCGCGAGATGTGCAAGGTCGTGCACGAGCGGGGCGGGCAGGTCTATATGGACGGCGCGAATATGAACGCCCAAGTGGGGCTCTGCCGCCCCGCGGAACTGGGCGCGGACGTCTGCCATCTCAATCTCCACAAGACCTTCGCCATGCCCCACGGCGGCGGCGGGCCCGGCGTGGGCCCCATCGCCGTGAAGGGGCACTTGGCGGCCTTCCTGCCCGGGCATCCGCTCGTGCGTTTGGGCGGCAAGGAATCCATCGGAGCCGTGTGCTCCGCTCCGTGGGGCAGCGCGAACCTCCTGCCCATCAGCTGGATGTACATCCGCATGATGGGCGGGCCGGGCCTCACGCGCGCGACCCAGGTCGCCATCCTCAACGCGAACTACATCGCGCGGCGCTTGGCCGGGCATTTCCCGGTGGTCTATAAGGGGCGGGGCGGCTTCGTGGCGCACGAGTGCATCCTGGATCTGCGGAACTTGAAGAACACCAGCGGCGTTCAGGTCGAGGACGTGGCCAAGCGGCTCATGGACTACGGCTTCCACGCGCCCACCATGTCCTGGCCCGTGGGCGGGACGCTCATGGTGGAGCCCACGGAGAGCGAGAGCAAAGAGGAGCTGGACCGCTTCTGCGACGCCATGATCTCCATCCGTTCGGAGATCACGGCCGTGGAGCAGGGCCGCCTGTCCAAGGACGACAACCCGCTCAAGAACGCCCCGCACACCGCGGAGCATGCCGTCGCGGAGAAGTGGACGCACCCGTACAGCCGCAAGCAGGCCGTGTTCCCCGCGCCGTGGCTCAAGGAGCGCAAGTTCTGGCCCGCGGTCGGCCGCGTGGACAACCCCTACGGCGACCGGAACCTTTTCTGCGTCTGCCCGCCGGTCAAAGAGGGGTGACGTTTTAAGGCCGGCTGCGCCGGCGCATCTATGCCTGATGTCTTGATATTCGATGATGACGAACAGGTCCCGCAGCTGCTGGGGGACCTGCTGCGCGGCTCCGGCCTGAGCGTGGGCCATTATTCGAGCGCGGACGGCATCGTGGACATCGTGCGCGAGCAGAAGCCGCGGCTGGTGGTGCTCGACATCATGATGCCGGGCTTGGACGGCCTGAGCGCCTGCCGCACCCTGCGCAATGATCCGCACACCCGCCGCGTGCGCATCGCGATCATGACGGCCAAGGATTTCGCCGAGGACCGCGAGACGGCCCGCCGCTTCGGCGCGGACCTCTTCGTGCAGAAGCCTTTCCGCGCGGCCGAGGCGGTCCGCGCCTTGACCGCGCTCCTGGGGCCTGTTCCAACGCCGGCTCCGGTCTCGGCCGAGGCGCCTGTTGTTCCCTTGTCCTTGACGATCCTCGAAGGAGCCGTCGCGCTTCAAACCCAAGGCTTATGGTTCTTCCTGGATGCGGGCAAGGGACTGCTGTCTTGGCGGCCGGGCGTGCCTGCGCCCGGGACGCGGCTATGGGTCCTCTTGAGCTCCTTCCAAGAGCAGGCTGTTTCCGGCATCTCCGCCTGCGGAAAGTTCCTGGAGTCCGGCTGCTCCGTCCGTTTGGGCGGACCCGATGATGCCGACGGCACGCTCAACCGCGTGGCCACGCGAATCTCCGCCGGCAGGATGCGTTCCCCGGCCGCCTCCTTGATGCTCTATCCCCAGCGAGAGGGGGAGCAGTTCATCGCGCCGGGCATCCTCGCGCAGGTCCGCTATACGCGCCATCCCGGCATTGCGTTGGGCTACCGCATCGTCTTGCACGGCCGGTCCATCGTGTATTGCCCCTACAACGATATCCCGGACCAGGCCCGGGCCTGGAATCCCCATGAGTACGAGAAGTTCCGGGCGTTCTTCAAGGACGCGGATCTGCTCATCCACGGTTTCCGGTCATCCGTGGAGGACGCTCCTTCCGGCGAGGGACCCGCGCGCTCAGCCTGGGAGCCTGTGGCCGATCTTGCGGCAGGCTCCGGCGTGCGGCGGCTCATCCTTATCCCTTTGATTCCCGTGGACGCCTTGCTCGTGCAGGAGGCTGCGGCCGCGCGCATACAAGCCTCCGGAGGCCGCACGGCCTGCGCGGTCCCTTCTCCCGAGCAAAGCCTCGTATTCTGAACGAGGGGGCTTTTTAGGATGTCCTGCGTTCGATGCCGATGCCGATGCCGACGCCCAATTCCTCAAGGAACTCCACCAGGGGCAACGTCAGCCTGTCTTTTCTTCGGTCATTGAGCTGGAGCAGCCCGATGATGCGCTCCTTGGAGCGCAGCGGGATGAGCGCCACGGATTCATAGCCTGAGGTGATGCAGCGATTGCGCATGCGGGCCGGACCTTGCGTCAGAGCGGCGGAAGACAAGAGCTCCGATGCGCGGCTGGTCCAGAAGCTGCCTCCCCTTGTGAAAAAAGGCTTGCTGGGGTCGGTCATTCCGGAGAGGATGTTCCCGCACAAGCACTCGAGCAGGACGTCTCCCGACGCGTTCCGGACCAGCCCGCCGTCGGCGCTCCTTGCGCAGAGAGAGCGTTCTTTCTCGACGAACTCTTGCGGGAATCCTTCCGTATGAGAGTAGGGATAATCTTCGTCCGATCGCAGGCGGATCCCCGCGGCCTCCATTCCCGTGGAGTCCTTGACGGCCAGCAGGATGTCGCGGATGATATCGCCTCGCTGGTCGGAATCCGCCAGACGCTTGAATACGATCAGGGCCAGCTTTTGGAGGGATTCCGCCAGCTTGTGCGCGGTGATATCGGTGTCGGAGCCCCGGTAGCCCAGGAGCCGTCCGTCGGAGGCAAGGACCGGCGTGCCATTCGTCGAGACCCACTTCACAAGGCCGGCTTTGGTCTGAACGGGATTCTCCAGGTTCACGAACGCCAGCTTCTGCGAAAAGACCCCCAGAGCGGCCGTCTTGAAGGGTTCTCTCCCCTCTTCGGGATGGAGTTCGTAGAAGTGCATCTTCCCGACGAGCTCCATCTGACGATATCCCCACTCGTGTTCGCAGCTTCGGCTGACGTAGGTGTATAACCCGTCGGTATCCACTTCCCATACCACCGTATGGCTCTGTTCCGCGAGCTGATCGAAACGCGCCACGCTCTCCTGCAGATGGCTTTCCACTCGCTTGCGTTCGGTGATGTCCCGGAAGAACCACGCCCGTCCCAGATAGCGTCCGTTCTCAGCGATCAGAGGAGCGGAGTAGCGGTCTATGATGCGTCCGTCCTTGAGCAGCAGCTCGTCGCGGCTCCTTTCCGAGCGATGCTCATAAAGATGCCTCACGCGGCGAAGGAATGCCTCGGGGTCTTTTTGCTGCGACACGACTTTCTGCAGGACGGGCTCGTCTGCGGCCGCCTGCGCCAGTCGAGGAGGGATGTCCCACATCAAAAGGAAGCGCGTGTTGGCCGTCACGATCGAGGCATTTTCGTCGACGATCAGTATCGCATCCGGCGAGGCTTCCTGCTGCGCAGCCGACAGGAGTTCCCTCTGCGTGAGAAGCGGCCGACTGGGCATGTCCGAGGGGTTGGGAGAGCCGCTTGGGGGGGGTAGTCGATCTGGCATTGGATGCTCCTTGGAAGCTAGTTTGTTTAGCATAGTCTGATGTCTTTCAGCAAATCCGCGGAAAGCAGAAGCCCGGCCCCCATTGAGGGGCCGGGCTTCTGCTTTCCGCTGGAGACGCTACTTCGGGTCTGTTTTGGCCAGGAGCGCCTGGACCTTGTCGAAGAACTGCTGGCCGCGGAAAGGCTTGACGATATAGCCGTCCACGCCGCTCTCGAAGGCCTCGTCGACGTCCTTGGTCGTGCTCGCCTGCGTGAACATGAGGATCTTCAGGCTCTGGAATTTCGGGTTGGTCCGCACGATGGCGAGGACCTCGATGCCCGAGAGCTTGGGCATCTGACGGTCCAGGATCACAAGGTCGTAGCTGCCTTTCTGGAGCATTTCGATCGCTTCGGCGCCGTCGGCCGCGCCGTCGACTTTGTGCCCATGGATGGAAAGCAGTCTTTTGACGAGGCTGCGGATAGGTTCTTCGTCGTCGGCGATCAGGATCTTTGCCATAGGTTCAGTCCATTCTATAGTGGATCGTTTCGATGGGCTCGATGGTCACCATCGCTTCGCGCAGATATTCGTCCATGCGTTTGAGGAATTCCCGCGCTATGGGCTCCTCGTCGACGATCTCGATGATGACGGGAGGGTTCCCTTCCTCGCGCAGCATCTTCCCGGCGTTCTGATGGGTCTTGCAGCCGTAGCCGAACACTCCTTTGAGCGCCATGGCCACGGCCAGCCCGTCTTGGCGAGCGGCTTCGATGAGCACGTGATAGAGCGGACGCCCCTGCCAGCGGTCGGAGTCTTCCAAGTAGATGCGGATCCTCAATCGTTGAGAGGAGGTTCTCATCGATTCACTTGGGGGGGAGGCTCTTGGACATGTTCCGGGCGAGATCTTCGCAGACGCCGATGAGCGCCTGCTGGACCAGAGCGTCGGCGGAGGCCAGCTGTCCCACCTTGCCGCCGAAGGCGTGCTTCTCCGCGCTCTCGGCCTTGCCGATCGCGCGGCCCGAGCCGAGCAGTTCTCCGGTCTCCACGTCGACGATTCGGGCTTCCACTTCCACGTCCACGTACCGGGTGGTTTTCTCCGCGATCTTCACGCTGCGGCCTTCCTCGCGCACCGAGATCGAGGTCACGGAGCCGAGGACCACCGCGCCTGCGTTGAGCTGTTTCCCCACCTTGGCCGCGGCGGCGCTGTCCGTGATCCCGGACTGCTGGAGCTGCAGTTCCTGGAGCGCGGCATCCACGCGGGCGCGCTCGACCAAGCGCAGGCGGCCGGTGCGCACCAAGGCGCCGGCCAGGCCGTCGGCCAAGCCGGAGGCGTGGGGGGCGAATTCCTTCTGCGCGGCAGTGAAGGCGAAGGGCATGACCGCAGCCAGGCGGCGCTGCTCAAAAGGATATTCTTTGATTGTCGTGCAGCCGACGAGGACGAGCGCCGCTGCAAGGATCGATGTGCAAGTCCGCATAAATATAAGGCCTCCAGAACGCGTTCAGCCTTCCATTATCTCCCGAACGCACGGATATCGTCCTATTTTGCCCGGATGACTGTCAAACCGCGCGGCGCAGGAGCTTGTGCAATTGCCGCGCGGGGCTTGAGGTTCCTGCCGCTCAGTTCGTCTTGGCGCCGATGGCCCGGCGAACGGTTTCGGAGACGTCCTCGAGGAGGTAGGGCTTGCTCAGCATGCCGACGAATCCATGGGACGCGTATTCGGACATGACCGGGTCGTTGGCGTAGCCGCTGGAGACTATGGCGACGGCTTCGGGGTCGAGGGCATGGAGCTTTTTCACGGCCTCCATCCCGCCCATTCCGCCGGGGATGGTGAGGTCCATGATGACCGCGGCGTAGGGCTTGTCTGTTTTCAGCGCTTTCTTGTAGGCATTGAGCGCGGCCTTCCCGTCTTTCACTGAATCGGCCAGGTAGCCCAGGTGTTCGAGCATGCGCTTCAAGACCGCGGCGACCGGGGCCTCATCGTCCATGATGAGCACCCTGCCGCTGCCGGTCGTGAGCGCCGGGCGAGCGTCTTCCGGGACCAGTTCCGCGGCGTCCGCTTCCGGGAAGTGGAGGGAGAAGACCGACCCGGTTCCCAGCTTCGACTCGACGCTGATGATCCCGCCGTGCTTGGTCATGATGGAGTAGCACATGGCCAGCCCCAGCCCGCGTCCGGCGGCCTTGGTCGTGAAGTACGGTTCGAAAACCCTGGATAGGTGAGAGGGATGGATACCGATGCCCTGGTCTTCGACTCTCACCCGGACGTAGCGTCCGGCTTTCAGCGGCGGGAACTCTTCCTTGCCGAGGCTGAGGATCGAGGATCGGACTGAGATGCTCCCTCCCTGGGGCATGGCTTGAACGGCGTTGAGGACGAGATTCTGCACCACTTGGGAGACTTGGTCTTTGTCGATTTTCACGGGCAGGGGGATTTCTCCGAGGTCGAACACGCAGCGCACGTTCGAGCCTCGCGTGGAGAGGCCGGCCATCTGGGTGAGGATGGGGCGCAGATCCATGACTTTGACGATCGGGGCTCCTCCCTTGGAGAAGGTCAGCAGCTGGTGGGAGAGCCCTTTCGCGGTCGCGCAGGCTGTTTGCGCCTCCTGGATCATCTCCAGGGCCTCGCTGCCGTCCTTCATGCTGCACTGAAGCAGGGAGAGGTTTCCCATGATGGCCGTGAGGATGTTGTTGAAGTCATGCGCGATCCCGCCGGCCAAGGTTCCCAGCGATTCGAGCTTCTGCATGTTCGCCAGAGCTTCTTCGGCTTGCTTGCGTTTCGTGATATCGAGGATCACTCCGATCATTCCCGCCAGTTTCCCGTCGGCATCGGTAAAAGTCGCCTTGTTGAAGACCACCGCGTGGCGCGTCCCGTCGGCATAGACTACGGAAGCTTCATAGGTTTGAACGCCCGGATTGTTCAGCAATGCCCGGTCGGCCTTGTCGTATTTCTCGGCCAGGTCCTTGGGGGCGATCTCGTAGACGGTCTTCCCGATGATCTGATCCAACGGAAGCCCCAGGAATCGCGAGAAGGCCTTGTTTCCTCCGAGGTAGACGCAATCCGCGTCTTTGTAGAAGACCGGGGAGGGGATCGCATCGATGAGCATCTGCTGGAACCGTATGGTGTTGTTGAGCGCGCGGTCCGCTTCGGCGCGCTCAGTGCGGGCCGCGCGCTTGTGCGGCTTGGAGTCGTTGTCCGGGGGGATGTTCGAGGCGTGCATCCTTGAATTATACTTAACCCGCTTCCCCTGGCCCTAGGTCTTAAGGCCTATGATTGTTTATCCCGCGCGGCCCTTCCCGGCAAAAGGTTTTTCGCCTATATTTGAATAATGGCAGGTTTTAAAAAAGTCCTTCCGGTGCTGCTTTCCGCAGGATTTCTGCTGGCTGAGGCTTCTTCTGCGCGCTGGGCGTGCGCCCTCGGAGAATCGATCCTCGTTTCGGAAGCCGCCTCTGCCGCCGGCGTCCGGATAGCCCCTGTTTCCGCAGCCATTGCTGATGCGTCGTTCGTTCCGGGGAATGTCCCCGACTCCGCGCTTCCGGCGGATTTCGGACGACCATCCGCCAGGTTTCCCGTCCTCCCGGAACTGAAGGCGATCCCGGCGTTCCTTTCTCCGCGCGTCTCTGAGAATGTCGGAGGAAAGTCCTTCGAACGGGACTCTCATCCTGCCGCTGCCGTGTTCCCGAACGCGTCGGGAACGCAGGATCTCCCGAAATCAAAGATCGCGTTCCCGGCGGCATCCATCGGGAGTTCTCCCGATGAAGAGATCCCCGCATCGGGAGGCGAAAGGCTTCACCTGAGGGAAACTCTCCTGCGGCTCGCGGCGGATCCCGCGCAGTCCGACGGGATCTTCGAGGGCCGGACCGATGTCGGATGCCTGAGGGAGGAATCTCAAAAAAAAGAACATCCGTCGCGCGTCGACATTGAGGGTCTTCGGCACGCATCCTTGCCCTGGCGCACCTCCGCCCAATTGGCTCGCCTTCTTGCCGAACCGCGCGGGAGCCAAGAGCCCTTCGAGTTCGCGGTGATCGGCGATATGGAACCGGGACGCTTCTGGCTCTGGCGATTCCTTTTCAATAAGAACGGCATGTCTGCCCGCATATTGGAAGGCCTCTCCGGAAAAAATACGGACTTCATCATGCAGCTTGGCGACATGGTCAGCAGGGGCACTCCCCGCCGCTTCTTGCGGTTCTTCAAAACGATCCTGTATCGAACGGTCTCCAGGCCTTGGCTCACGACCATCGGCAACCATGATCGGGACACGCCCCACGCAGAGAGCGACGCTCCGGTCTACCATGCGATCTTTGGAGAGACCAATTATTACTTCGACCGCGGCAAGGCGCGCTTTATCGTGCTCGACACGAGCGGCTTCCGCCTCTCCGGTCGCCAGCTCGAATGGCTGGATGCGACCCTGGATACGGAGAAGACCAAGATCATCTTCACGCACATGTCGCCGAACATCGTCGGATCTTGGAACGGCTTCGGCCCTTTCAAGCATCTTATCGGGTTCGATGAAGGAGCCTCGGAGTTCGCGGAGATCGTCTCGCGCCGCAAGGTCGACCGCGTCTATGTCGGGCACGTGCACGGCTTCGATTCCACGAAATATCGGGGCGTGCGCTATGTGCTGACGGCCGGCGGAGGCTCGCCCATGTTCCCGGTCGGGGTAAAACGCCTGCTCTACCACTATCTCACGGTGCGCGTGAGCGCCGAGGGCATCCAAGAGACCCTCCACTTCGTGGAAGAGCCTCCCTTTATTTTTCAAAAAACGCTCGGCGCCGCGGCGCGCCGGCTGGCGGAGTTCTTCTATTTCCTCTTCATCGGCCCGACATAGGCCGTCTTCACGGCCAATGGAAGCGGCTGCAGAGGTAAGCGATCGAGGCCAGCGTTGCCAGGGGGCCCAGCAGGACGAAGGCCAGGGATTTCCAGGCGAGCGTGCTTACGAGTGCCTTCTCGCTCTGATCGGCCAGCACCAGGAGCCCGTCGTCGCCGCGCTTGATGATGACCGGAGCGGGCGCACAGGACTGCTCCGGGGAGGAGTCGAACTCCGATTGCGCGGAGCGCGCGAGGTCTTCCTTGAGTTTTTCCACGGCGCGGTCCCATTCGAACCCGTCGATCTGCCCGTCCTGGGTCGTGTCCGCGGCTTTCATCCGCGCCGGGTCGGCCTTGAGTTTGCGCAGGGCCTCGGGCAGCCGCGCCTCCACCCTGCGGCTGATTCGCTCGCGCAGAGAGGGCGGGGCATTGGGCGGGCAGGCGCTGCCCAGGACGTAGAAAGGGTCCTCGGGGCGTACGATGCTGGCCTTGACGCGGCGAGCGGTCCAGGAGGACGCGCCCGCCACCTTTTGGATGTACGCCGAGGCGGGGCCGTTTTGCGAGAACATCCCCGTGGTATAGGCGAGGTCGGTTTTATAGCGGATGTCCGCGTCCGCGGGGATGACGAGCGCTCGCCCCGTGCCGTCCGATATCCAGAAAGGGAGATGGGTGGTATCGGCCAGATGGACTTGGACCCAGCGGCGGCTCTTGCCCGAGCCGCGCTGTTCCTCGACCTCGATGCGATAGCACGTGCAGGGCAGTCCGAAGATGGGGTCCGTGTCGGGATTCACGGGAGAGGCGGTGCCCATCAGTTCCACCGTGCCCATGGCCATGGAGTGGATCTCCGAGGTGGAGATGGCTTCCACTATTCGCTTGAGCCGCAGTTCGCGGAAGCCTTTCCAAAAGAAATACGGTCCGGCGCCCAGCCCGGCGAAGGCCAGGAAGATCGGATCGCCGCCTGAGGAGTGGACGTGCATGGGGCCCTATCGAACAATGTTTGGATTACGGCTGCCGGATGTCGATCTCCACGTCTTTGCGGTCGTCTTCCGAAACCTTGAACATTTCCTGCGCCCTGAGTCCCATGAATCCCGCCAGGAAGACGTCCGGCAGGGATTGGATGCGGATATTGTAGTTGTTGACCGTGTCGTTGTAGAGCTCGCGGCGGTCGGCGAGCTGGCCTTCGAGGTCCGAGATGCGGCCCTGGAGCTGCTGGAAGGATGCCTGGGACTTGAGGTCCGGGTAGCGCTCGGCCACCGCGAAGAGCTGATGCAGTCCCGCGGAGAGCATGTTCTCTTTGTCCGCTTTGTCGGCCACTCCTTGCGCGGACTGCGCGCCTGAGCGCAGCTCCACGATCCGCGAGAGGGTGTCCTTCTCGAACTTCATATAGGCTTCGCAGGTCTTTATGAGCTTGGGGATCTCGTCGTGGCGCTGTTTGAGCAGCACGTCGATGTTGGCCCAGGCCTTGGCCACGTTGTTCTTGAGGAGCACCAGGCCGTTGTAGAGGGTGACGAGGTATCCGATCAGTCCGGCGGCGGCGAACGCGAGTCCGGCAAGCAGGATCAGGGCGGTCATTTCAGGCATTCCTCCAGTCGTGAACGGAATGAATCCAGCTCGAAAGGCTTTTCCAGGACCTGCAATCCCTTGCTGTTGAGGATCGTCTCCAGGGCGGAGCCCTGCAAGGAGCCGGAGATGGGGAGGATTCTCAGTTCGCGCAGGCGGGCATCCCCGTCGACGCGGGCCAGGAACTCCGCGGCGGACATCCCGGGCATGCGCAGGTCCATGATGAGCAGGTCCGGGCGCTCGCGCCGCATCCATTCGAGGACTTCATTGAAGTCCGACGAGAAACGCGCCTCGCAGTCGTAGGGCGCGAGCAGCTGCTGGAGCAGGGGGATGCAGCCCGGGTCGTCCTCGGCCACGTAGACTCTCTTTTTTTTGCGGGAAGGCTGCTCTTGCGCGGGGATAGGGGCGGGCGCGGGCTGCGCTGCCGCGGGTTCGGCAGGCGCGTCTTTCGGGCGCGGGAATTCCAAGGTGAAGCAGGCGCCTTGCTCCGGGGCCGAGCGCACGGTGATTCGTCCGCCCTGCTCCTCCATGATGCGCTTGACGATGCTCAGGCCCAGGCCCGTGCCCTTGCCCGCGGATTTTGTGGTGAAGAAGGGCTCCCAGATGCGTTCGAGCAGCTGCGCGGGGATGCCGGGGCCGTTGTCTTCGATGCTCACGCGAAGATGCTCCGCGTCTCCTTCGGTGCTGACGAGGATGCGTCCTCCTTCGGGACGAGCGAGCACGGCGTGCTCCGCGTTGTTGATGAGATTGAAGAGCACCTGCTGGATCTCCGGGCCCGAGAGGGCGAGCTTAGGCAGTCCCGCGGCGTAGCGCGCCTCTACTTTGACCGGAGAGAGTATCCAGTCGAATTTCTTGAGTTCCACGCATTCGCGGACCAATGCGCTCAAGTCCGTGAGCGTGCGCTCGCTCTTGCTGATGCGCGCGAAGGAGAGCATGTCCTGGATCGTCTGGCGGCAGCGCCGCGCGCCGTGCTCGATGCGCTCCAAGGACTGCCGGAGCTGAGCGGGTCCCGCGCTGCTGCTCAGTCCCATCTGCGCGAATCCGAGGATCGTGGCCAGCGGGCTGTTGAGCTCGTGCGCGATGCTCGCCGAGAGCGTGCCCAGCGTGGCCAGGCGATCCATGTGCTGGAGCTGTTCGCGCGACTGGCGGCGCTCCTGCTCGGCGCGATCCTGCTCCTCGCTCAAGCGCTTGCGCGCGGAGCGCTCGTTGGAGGCCACTCGCATCGTGACCCCGGCTGCGGCCAGCAGGGTGGTGGCCTTGATGAGCAGGGCTAGGAGGTCGATCCATTGGCGCTCGCGCAGGGAGGCGTGGTGGAAGCCGAGCAGGACGAGCAGGATGGAGGCGGTGGCCCAGAGTATTCCTCGCAGGTCGAAGGCCAGGCAGGCCGTGAAGATGGGAAGCAGATACATCACCCAGAAATTCGAGGAATGCCCGCCGGAGAAAGAGACGGCCAGGGTGATGAAGAAGATATTGACCGCGACCGAGGAGGGCGCGCGCTGGCGATAGGGCAGGCGCTTGGAGAGGAAGCTGAAGTTCAGGAGATTGAAGAGCAGCAGGGTGAGGAAGGAGTAGAGGATCTCCGGATAGGTGAAGTCGGGGTTCTCGCGGCCGAGATAAGCTGCGATGGCCATCATCACGGAGAACACGACGCTGTCCGCGGTGGCTCCGGGAGGCGAGGACTCGGGTTTCCGGTGTTCTTCGCGCATCTTCCTAATATTACCACTCGGATGCGATTTGCGCCACCCCCGGCGCCAACTGATATACTTGTGCTCGAAGAGGAGCCTTATGAACGAACTGCTCGAACGGCGTTTCCAGTTGAAGGCCCACGGCACCGACTTGCGCACCGAGTTCTTGGGCGGCTTGGCGACCTTCGTCACCATGGCCTATATCCTCTTCGTCAACCCGCTGATCCTTTCCCTGGCCGGGCTCGACCGAGGCGCGGTCTTCACCGCCACGGTCCTGTCCTCGGCGATCGGTACCTTGGTCATGGGGCTTTACGCCAACGTGCCCTTCGCCCTGGCTCCGGGCATGGGGCTCAACGCCTTCTTTACCTTCACGGTGGTCACGGCCATCGGGCTGCCGTGGCAGCAGGCCTTGGCCGTGGTCTTCCTCTGCGGGATCGTCAACATCCTCATCACGGTCACGCGCGTGCGCAAGATGCTCATCAACGCCATCCCGGAGTCTCTTCAGTACGCCATCAGCGCGGGCATCGGGCTCTTCATCGCCTATATCGGCTTCAAGAACGCCCATTTCCTGGACTTCATCGTGCAGGGCGATTCGATCATCCGCAGCCGCATCCAGGACGGCAATATCCTGCAGGCTCTTTCGCGAGACGTCATTCCCCAGTTGGTCTCCTTCTCGGACAAGACGTCCCTGCTCTCCTTGGCCGGACTCCTGATGACCGCGGTTCTGATGCTCCTGCGCGTGCACGGGGCCATACTCATCGGCATTCTCCTGACGACCGCGGTGGCGGTGCTCAGCGGCGCGGCCGTGGTCCCGGAGATGAATGCCCGGAGCCTGTTTCCGCCCTCCCTCGGGCCTACGCTCTTCGCTTTGGATATCCGCGGGCTTCTGCAGGATACCTCGCGCTGGCCCGTGGTCCTGCCCGTGATCCTGGGCTTCAGCCTGACGGATACCTTCGATACCGTGGGGACCTTCCTGGGCACGGGCCGCAAGACCGGGATCTTCGACGACAAGGATGAGGCCGCCCTGCATCACGGCAAGGGATTCTCCTCGAAGCTCGATCGGGCGCTCTTCGCGGATTCCATCGCCACCTCCATGGGCGCGCTGCTGGGGACCAGCAACGTCACCACCTACGTCGAGAGCGCCGCCGGCATCAGCGTGGGCGCGCGCACGGGCCTGGCCTCGGTGTTCACGGCGCTCTTCTTCCTCCTTTCGCTCTTCATCGCGCCGCTGGTGCTCATGATACCGGCCGCGGCCACGGCGCCGGCGCTCATCCTCATCGGCGTGCTCATGATGGATTCCGCGGCGAAGATCCGCTGGGAGGAATTGGACGTCGCGCTCCCCGCCTTCTTCACCGCCGCGGTCATGCCCTTCGCCTACAGCATCTCCAACGGCATCGCCGCGGGCTTCATCTTCCACGTGCTCGTCAAGCTCGTGCGCGGCAAGCCTCGAGAGATCCATCCCCTGCTCTACATCGCCGCCGCCCTCTTCCTGCTAAACTTCATTCTGGGTGCCAGGGGTTAAACTAAGTTGAATAACTCAACCGACAGCGAAAAGATTCCGTCGCGCGCGCCGAGGCTGCTGTCTTTGGACGTGTTCCGCGGGCTCACGATCGCGGGCATGATCCTCGTCAACAGCCCGGGCAATGACGTGGCCTACGCCCCGCTCGAACACGCGGCCTGGCACGGGCTCACGCCCACGGACCTCATCTTCCCGTTCTTCCTATTCATCGTGGGAGTGTCGATCACCTTCGCCTTGTCCAGGATGTTGGAGCAGGGGACCTCGCGGTCCGCCGTCATGGCCCAGGTCTTCAAGCGGACCCTGATCCTTTTCGCGCTGGGCGTGCTTTTGAACGGGTTCCCGCATTATCACTTGGCGACGCTGCGGATACCCGGGGTGCTTCAGCGCATCGCGCTCTGCTATTTCTTCGCGTCCGCGTTCTTTCTATGGACCTCCGGCGTCGCGCAGCTCGTCTCCGCCTCGGCCATGCTTCTCGGCTATTGGTGGGTCCTCACGCACGTCGCGGCTCCGGGCTCCGTCGTCGGGGATCTGAGCATGGGGGGAAGCCTCGCGGGGTTCATCGACCGGAGCTTGCTCGGCGGGCACCTGTACCGGCCCACCGACGATCCCGAGGGATTCCTGAGCACGATCCCGGCGGTGGGGGGCACTCTCTTCGGCGTGCTTTCCGGGGCGTGGCTGCGTTCCTCGCGGGAGGTTCCGCGCAAGATTGGGGGATTCGTCCTGGCCGGGGCCTTTTTGCTCGCGGCGGGCTGGGCTTGGGGCAGGTCTTTCCCCATCAACAAGGCGCTTTGGACGAGTTCCTTCGTGCTGGTCACGACCGGCGGGGCCCTGCTCGGCTTCGCGGCCTGCTTCTGGCTGGTGGACGTGCGGGGCTGGAAGGCTTGGTCCAAGCCTTTCGAGATTTTCGGGACCAATGCCATCGCCGCATACGTCCTGCACGAGGTATTCATCGGGCTCCAGCATTTGGTCCATCTGCCGCGGCTCGACGGCTCGGAGGGGAATCTGCGGCTCTTCATCACCGAGCATGCCTTCTCGCCATGGCTGGCGCCGCTGAACGCGTCGTTGGCGTATGCCTTGTGCTATACGGGCCTGTGGCTGGCCGTGCTCACCGTGCTTTATCGGCGGAAGATCTTCCTCAAAGTCTGATGGGAACCGTCATGGTCTCAGGAGGCCGCTTATGACTCTGACGTTCATGGATTGGGCCGTGATCGCCGGATATTTCGTCATCAATCTGCTCATCGGCCTCTATTACCGCAGCCGCGCCACGAAGTCCACGGAGGAGTTCTTCGCCGGAGGCCGCAACGTGTCCTGGTGGCTGGCGGGCACCAGCATGGTGGCCACGACCTTCGCGGCGGACACGCCCCTGGCCGTGACCGGTCTGGTCGCTTCCTACGGGATCGCGGGCAACTGGCTCTGGTGGAACATGCTCATGAGCAGTCTGCTCACCGTGTTCTTCTTCGCCAGGCTCTGGCGGCGCTCGGGCGTGCTCACGGACGTGGAGTTCGCGGAGATCCGCTACGGCGGCAAGCCCGCGGCCTTCCTGCGCGGCTTCCGCGCGCTCTACCTGGGCCTGCCCATCAACTGCATCATCCTGGGCTGGGTCAATCTCGCCATGGTCAAGATCCTCATGATGATCTTCCCTTTCACGGACCTCCAGGTCCTGGGCCTGATGCTGAGCCCGAAGCTGCAGGCCTTGGCCGTCGTCTTCGGCATCATGCTGGTCACGGCCGCCATCTCCACGCTCTCCGGGCTCTGGGGCGTGCTGGTCACGGACATGTTCCAGTTCGTGCTCAAGATGGGCATGGTCGTCATCCTGGCCTACTACGCGGTGCGGGCCACGGGCGGCATGGACGTCATGATCGTCAAGCTCGAAGCGCTCAGCGCGGCCAAGGGCGGGGGCTCCATCCTCTCGTTCACGCCGGACATCGGCTCTGCCTGGATGCCCATGATCACGTTCTTCACGTACCTCGCGGTCACGTGGTGGGCGACTTGGTATCCGGGCGCGGAACCCGGCGGCGGCGGCTACATCGCCCAGCGCATCTTCTGCGCCAAGGACGAAAAGAACTCTCTCTTGGCCACGCTCTGGTTCAGCATCGCGCACTACGCGGTCAGGCCCTGGCCGTGGATCCTGACCGCCTTGGCCTCCCTGGTGCTCTACCCGACCTTGGTCGACAAGGAATCCGGGTTCATCAAGACCATCGTGGACCCGGCCGTGTTCCCGCCGTGCCTGCGCGGAGTGATGATCGCGGCGTTCGCGGCCGCGTACATGTCCACCGTGGCCACGCAGCTCAACTGGGGCGCGTCCTATCTGGTCAATGATTTCTACCGGCGGTTCTGCGTCAAGGGCCGCGAAGAGAAGCATTACGTGAGCGCTTCGCAGATCGCGACCGTGCTGCTGATGGTCGCGTCCTCGGTGGTGACGTATTACCAAACGTCCATTTCCGGGGCGTGGAAGCTCCTGATGGCCGTGGGCGCGGGGACCGGGAGCGTGTTCATCATGCGCTGGTTCTGGTGGCGCATCAACGCGTGGAGCGAAGTGTCCGCCATGGCCGCTTCCTTCGTCGTGTCCGTATCCTTGATGTACGGCTTTCACTTCAACACCGACGACCCGCGGCAGTTCGCCTATTCCGTGCTCATCACCGTGGCCTGCTCTACCGTCGCGTGGTTGAGCGTGACTTTCTTGACCGGTCCCGAGGACCGGTCCAAGCTCCTGTCGTTCTATCGGAAGGTGCGGCCCAGCGCCGCGCTTTGGGGGCCCGTGGCTCTTGAGGCGTCGGACGTGCGGCCCCCAAAGGACGGCTGGAACAATCTGCTCGACACCGTCGCCGGCTGCGTGATGATCTACATGACGCTCTTCGGCGTGGGCAAGATCCTTTTCGGCCGCACGCTTTTGGGCCTTTCGTTCCTGGTTGTGGCCGCATGTGCTGCTGCCGTCGTTTATTGGGACCTAAACCGCCGCGGCTGGAAGATCATCGACGATGCTCCAATCTCTTGATCTTGCATCGCGGGTCAGTCACGTTTCCTCCGGAGGTCGGCAAAGAGAAGGATTTATGGGGATGAGGAAGCGTCTTCGGGGTCGCTCGGCGCTGATCCTGGCGCTCGTGTTGAGCGGGTCCTCGGGCTGCGCTTCGGCGCCGCGTGTGGGAGACGCCTTCGATCATGTTTTTCTGGAAAGCCGTTCGCCCGGCGCGAAGACGCGTGCGATCCGGCCGGGCGTGAGCTATTCCGTGTGGAACACGACGTCCTCCTCCGTCGTCCATGTCTTGGCCGTCGATCTGTCCGCGGAAGGCCTTTCATTGCGTCCCGTTCTGGGACATGACGTTGTCGGAGGCGGGCCGGAAAAGCGGGAGCCGCTTCTGAGCATGGCCCAACGTACCGGCGCCCTGGCGATGATCAACGCGGATTACTTCACCGAGACGGACAACATCGAAGGCCTGACCGTGATCGATGGGAAGGTGCTTTTGGATCCCGATCCGCCGGGGCGCTCCTCCGTGGTCATCGGCAAGGATCGCCGCGTGTGGGTCGGGAAGAACAGCCCCCGGCGGAACCCTGAACTCGACTATGAGCAGGCCGTGGGCGGAGGTCCGAAGATCGTCGAGAACGGAATTTTCCGGTGGGATGTCGACGAACAGGGCGGGATCAACGGAGAGGCCTTCAAAGTCCCCAAGGGCCGCTGGGACCAGCGGCATTCCCTGACCGCCCTGTGCGTGGACCGTCGGCGCATCATGTTCTGGGTCGTGGTCCACGGGGACAAACCGGCTCATGGAGCCGGCATGACGCCCTGGGAGTTGGCTCCGGTGCTTAAGTCCCTGGGCTGTTGGGAAGGGATCCGGCTCGACGGAGGACGGTCTTCCGGCATGGTGATCCGCGGAAGGCTCGTCAGCGCGTCTTTCGCGGAATTGCCGGAAGGCCGGCCGGTCGGCTGCGCGCTGGGACTCTTCGAGCGGTAGTCCGGAAAAATCCAACTCGACCTCACCCACTTTTCCTGCGGGTCCCGGCGGCCTGGGATGGAGCCCCTCTTCCCGCCCCATACCCTCCACCCGCACGAATGGAGCGGGAAGAGGGGCTCCATCCCCTCCGCCACCCGCTGTTTGCGCCGGGTGATGTCGAGTTCTTGAGTGTGGGTGCTGCCAAAGGAAGGCGGTTATCCAGATTTCTTTTCACTGCCGGGAAGAGAAATTCCTAACGCTGCGGCCTTCCTTGTGTAAGACTCACGCCCAACGCTCGACCTCACCCTGAAGAACGCAAGGAGCGCAGGGGAGACTCTCTCCCGCTCCCGTAGAAGGGGGCCCCGCCGTCTCCCGAATGCCCCACGCCGCGGGTTTGGGGGGAACTGGTTCCCAGGGGCGCGGGGGAAGGGAGAGAGTCTCCTCTGCGCGACTGTTTTAAAAAGTGGGTGAGGTCGAGAAAATCCAAGCATTGACGGGCTTGGGGACGACTGAATTTTTTTCGGTTAGAGCTTTGTCTGCGCGAAGCGCAGGAACTCGGCGAGAGCCTCGCTGCGCGTGCGCAGCGAGGGGAGATGGATGAATTCCTCGGCGGTATGCATATTGCCGCCGCGGGCCCCGAGGCCGTCGATGACCACGAGCCCCTTTCGGCCGAAGTAGTTCAGATCCGAGGAGCCGCCCGACGCCGCGGCTTGGATCGAGCCATTCTCGCGGGAATTCACGATCTCGACGTACTTCGCGATCCAGGGGCGCGAGATCGGATCCTCGGAAAGAGGAGGGGAATCGTTGGCAAGGGCGTACTCCGTCTTGGTCGGGTGCGAACCGTCGAAGGCGGCGATGTGGTTCACGCTCAGGATCTTTTCGATGCTCTGATGCAGAAGGTCGCGGTTTTCCATATCCGCGAAGCGCGTGTCGACCTTGGCTTGCGCGAATCCGCACACGATGTTGAATTTGTCCTTGCCTCCGTCGATGCGGCCCGTGCTGAGCGTGATTCCCCGGGAATAGTCGGTCAGCTTTCTCAGCTCCACGAGCTTGATGGCCAGCTCATCGCAGGCGTTGGCTCCGTCTTTATGGGTTCGGCCCGCGTGAGCCTCCGTTCCGGCGACCTTGATGTGGTACCAGCGATTGCCCTTCCGGCTTGAGACGATGGAGCCGTTATCGAGGCTTGGCTCAAAGCCAAGGACCATGACGGAGTCCGCGGAGAACGACCGGAAATCATCGAGAAAGCCTTCCGATCCGGTCTCCTCGCTCGGGGAGGATACCACGCGCAGGGAATAGGCCAGAGGCTTCTTTTTCGAGAGATATTGTTCAAGGCCCGAAAGGGCTACGACGATGCTTCCTTTCTCGTCGATCGCTCCCGGACCGACGGCCTGCGATCCGTCGGCTGGGATCTTGAGTTCGCTGCCCCCTACGGAGGGTTCAAAGACCGTGTCGGCATGGAGCACTAATGTGATGTATCCCGGCTTGCTTCCTTTTAAAGTCGCGACCAGCAATTCGCCTGATTTGTCATTTCCGTTCGGATTCGGCTTGAACGAGACTTGGAATCCGAGCGTTTGCAGCTTTGTCGCGATGATGCTCTGGATCTCGTTTACGCCTCGGAGGTTCTTTGTCCCGGAATTGATTGAGACCAGCCGTTTCAAGACGTCGTTGCCTGAATCGGTCCAATTCTCGGCGGCGTCGGCAAACGAGAACAGGCCCAAGCAAAGCATGATTGCAAGAATTCGTGTCATTAGAGGTTCCTCATCGGGCGGCCGCGGCGAGCTTTTCGACGGCGTAAACTACGGCCAGTTCGGCTTGGCCGCAGGGCTTCCTGGATTCTTCCAAGACCTTTGCGATCGCATCCGAGCGGTCTTTGGCAAGAGGCTTCTTGCCGGAGATCGCATCCAGGCTCTCTTGCGCGGCGCTCGCAAGCGCGGCGAGATTCTCGGAGAGGGGGAGGCTTTCCTTGAGCATGGGAGAAAGCTCCGCGAGCGCCGCGAACTTGGCGTGATTCTCCTTCCACGGCGGCAGGCACGCGCGGATCTTTGAAAGGTCCTCGGGCTTCTTGTCCGCCAGGTAGGCGTCGACGGTCCGGTCGAACTTGCGTGCGGCTGCCGCATCCGGCAGGGCTGCGTCCACGACGCGAGTCATGGGGGAATACGAGGTGTAGAGCACGCCCTGATCCTGGCGCGTGTAGTCCTTGACGGGTTCGAGCACGTCCACCAAGGTCCGCAGGGGCGCGATATCGTTGCCGTTCGCGAGCCTGCGCAGCATCATGTCCTGATTCTTGATATGCATGAGCCCGAGTTCTTCGAGCCGGAAGCTCACGGGTCCCAAACGGCGGTACATATCCTCGACGTCGCGCACCTCTTGCGCGGACCAGAGCCTTTCCGCGATCGCCGCGGTCCTGGGCCAGATGCGGGAGTCGATGTTGTCTTTGTCGACCATTTCGACCCACATCGTGGCCTCTCCTCCGAGGATGTTCTTTCTCTGCTCCTCGGTCAGCGTCGAGCCGGGAGGGATGGGGTCGGCCAGGTAATGCGTGCTCGCCGCGTGGATGAGATCGATGTAGTAGCCTTTTGAGAGGATGCCGCGGTAGCCTTTCCCGGCGGATTCGGCCAGGGATTCCTCGCTGAGCCAAGCCTGCACGATGATGTCCTTGGGCATGTCGGGCCGCAGGATGTCGTCCCAGCCGATCATCTTCTTTCCGAGCTTCGAGAGGATCTTGAGCATGCGTTCGTTGAAGTAGCCCTGCAAGGCGTTGTTGTCGGCGAGACCGTGCTTCTTCTTGAATTTCTGGATCTCGGGGTTGGCGTCCCACATCTTGCCGTTGTTCTCGTCTCCGCCGATGTGGAAGTACTCGTCCGGGAAGAGTGCGGCCATTTCCTTGAAGAATCTCGCGAAAAACTTGTAGGTCGCGGGCTTGGTAGGGTCGAAGCTCGGGTCCAAGATGCCCCAGCCCCGCTCGATGGAGAAGGGACCCGGAGAACTGGCCAGTTCGGGGTAGGCGGCCAGCCAGCTTGTGGAGTGGCCGGGCACGTCGAACTCCGGCAGCACGCGGATGCCGCGTTCGTCGGCATAGGCGAGAATCTCCCGGATCTGCTCGTGCGTGTAGTAGAACCCGTCCGAGCCGAGCTCGTGGAGCTTGGGAAAGGATTTGCTCTCCACGCGGAAGCCCTGGTCGTCGCTCAGGTGCAGGTGCAGGACGTTCATCTTCACCGCGGCCATGGCGTCGAGATTGCGCTTGAGCACGTCCAGGGGCATGAAGTGACGGCAAACGTCGATGAGCAGGCCGCGCCAGGCGAAGCGGGGCTTGTCCTCGATGCGGACCGCAGGGAAGAAGTAGCCCTGCGCGTCCGAGTCCAGAAGCTGGAGCAGGGTCTCCAGGCCGTGCAAGGCGCCCAGATCGGTCTCGGCGGAGAGTTCGATTTTTCCCGGGGAGACTTTGAGCGCGTAGGACTCGTCCTCGCCCAGCGCGAGCTTGCCGGGCCTGCGGCAGCGGAGGGTCATACCGGCTTTCGGGTCCGTGCTCTTGGCCGTGACGTAGTCCTGCGGCAGGAAAAGTCCGGTGCGGCCGCTCAAGCGGCGCAGCATGCGCGAGGCTCCGGCATAAAGTCTGGGCGAGCTCGGGCCGTCCGCGGCGACGGCAAAGGAGGCGTCCAGGCGGAACGCGCCTTCCAAGGCCTCCACCTTCGCGGGGACCGGCATGAGCGCTTGGCGCGTGCGTCCTTGCTCGGCAAGCGCCGGTGCGGCGGATAGGAGCAGCATTAAGATGAGGGGGGAGCTATTCATGATCGTCGGGTCCTCGCACGATGAGAAGATTTTCGCATAACGGAGATTGTAGCAAGGCCGGGAGGAGAGCGTCGGCTGCTCAGCATGCGGCAAAGATCAGCTTTTCGATGGCGGGAACTATTGCCAGCTCGGCTTGGCCATAGGGCTTGCGCGCTTCTTCCAACGTTTTCTGGAGTCTTGCGGGCAGTAGCGCGCTCGGCGAGGGTCTTTTCTCTGCCGTCATCCCTGCGCAAGCAGGGATCCAGGGAGCGTCTTTCTTTTTCGCGAGGGCATCGAGGCTTTCGAGTCCCGCGCTCGCGAGCGCGGCGAGATTCGCGGAGAGGGGGAGGCTTTCCTTAAGGATAGGAGAAAGCGCTGCGAGAGCCATGAACTTGGCGTGGTTGTCCTTCCACAGGGACAGGCGCGCGCGGAGCTTCAGCAGGTCCTCGGCTTTTCTCTCCGTCAGATAAGCGTCCACGGTTCGGCTGAACTCACGCGCGGAGGTTGTCTCGGGCAAGGCCGCGTCCACGACTCGCGTCAGGGGGGAATAGGAGGTGTAGCGCACTCCCTGCTTGTGGCGGGCGTAGCCCTTGACCGGTTCGAGCGCGTCTATCAGGGTCCGCAGAGGCAAGGGGTCCCTGCCTCCCGCGAGCCTGCGCAGCATCATGTCCTGATTCTTGATGTGCGTGAGGCCGAGTTCTTCCAAGCGGAAGCTTACGGCCGCCAAGCGGCGGTACATATCATCGACGTCGCGCACGTCCGAAGAGGACCAAAGCCTTTCCGCGATGGCCGCGGTCCTGGGCCAGATTCGGGAATCCAGGGTGTCTTTGTCCGCCAGCTCGACCCACATGGCGGCTTCTCCGCCGAGGACGTTCTTCTTCTGGGACGCGCTCAGCGAAGAGCTTGGCGGGAGGGGGTCGGTCAGATAATGCGAGCTTGCGGGTTCGATGAGGTCGAGGTAGTATCCTTTCGACAGGATGGCGCGGAAGCCTTTCTTGGCGGACTCGGTGAAGAACCTTTCGTCGCGCCAGGTCTGGACCACGATGTCCTTGGGCATGCCGGGCCGCAGGATCTCATCCCAGCCGACCATCGTCTTCCCGAGCTTTGAGAGGATATTCAGGATTCGTTCGTTGAAATATCCTTGCAAGGCGCTGTTGTCGGCCAGCCTATGCTCCTTCTTGAACTTCTGGATCGCGGGATTGGCGTCCCATTGCTTGCCGTTGTTCTCGTCTCCGCCGATATGGAAGTATTCGTCCGGGAAAAGCGCGGCCATCTCCGCGAAGAACTTCTCCAGGAACCTGTAGACGGCGGGCTTGGTCGGATCGAAGCATGCGTCGAAGATGCCTGAGCCGCGCTCAAGGGCGTAGGGGCCCGGCGCGCTCGCCAGCGCAGGGTAAGCCGTCAGCCAGCTTGTGGCATGCCCGGGCACGCCGAACTCCGGCAGGATGCGGATGCCGCGCGCGCCTGCGTAGGCGATGATCTCTCGAACCTGCTCGTGCGTGTAGTAGAGCCCGTCGGAGGCGAGTTCGTGGAGCTTGGGGAAGGCCTTGCTCTCCACGCGGAAGCCCTGATCGTCGCTCAAGTGCAGATGAAGGACGTTCATCTTGACCGCGGCCAGGGCATCGAGATTCCGTTTGAGCGCGTCCAGGGGCATGAAGTGCCGGCACACGTCGAGGTGCAGCCCGCGCCATGCGAAGCGGGGCTTGTCCTGGATGCGGACCGCCGGGAAGCAGTAGCCCTGCGCATCCGAGTCCAAAAGCTGCAGCAGGGTTTCCAATCCGCGCAGGGCGCCCAGGTCGGTCTCTGCGGCGAGTTCGACTTTTTCAGAGGAGATCTTGAGCGTGTAAGACTCGTCCTCTCCCAGAACGAGCTTGCCGACTCTGCGGCAGCGGATGATCATCCCGGCTTTCGGGTCCGTGCTCTTGGCCGTGACGTAGTCCTGCGGCAGGAAAAGGCCGGTGCGTCCGCTCAAGCGCCGCAGCATGCGCGAGGCTCCGGCATAGAGCCGGGGAGTGCGGGGGCCGCGCACGGCCGCGGCAAAGGAGGCATCCAATCGGAACGCGCCTTCCAGGATGTCCACGCGCGCCGGGACCGGCAGCAGCGATAGCCGCGTCCTCGCGGGAATCCGTTCACTCTGCATAGCGGAGATTGTAGCACGCTGTGCGAGGGGAGCGCGGCATCAGGGTCTGGGTGTCAGGGTTTGGGAAGAGCGCGTTGCCTCGGCAGGTCGATGATCAGCGTGTCGTTGCTCGCGTCATGGCGGATTCTCGCGGCGGGCCGTTCCGACTTCAGGATAGCGATGAAGCGTTCGTACACGGGGCTGCGCACTTGGCCGATCCGAACGCGCCCTCCGGGCCGGGTGACGCGGAGCATGTCTCGCAGCGAAGCGTCCGCCAGGGCAGGGTCTTTTAAGTCCAGCCAGTAGATGAGCTGGTTGCATGCCGTCTCATCGAACGAGGCGTCGGGAACCGGGAGATTCGGGAGTTTCCCGGCCAGCCGGCGCCGGGGCAGGTTGTCCAAGGCCGCTGCCGCGGACATCGTCCCGTCGCCCCTGCCGTTCCCCTTTTCAATGCGAAGATAGCGGTCGATCTGCTGCGGCGTCAGCCCGTACCACCAGTCCGCGGCCGTGACGCGGACGCCCAGCGATTCGAGATGCTTGCCGAAGTCGCTTGCGCCTTCGCCGACCGTCAAAAAATCTTTTCCCGCCAGGGCGGAGATGTCGCTTTCCTTGTAGCCCAGATCGTCCTCCACCCATTTGAAGTCGCGGGAGGTGATCTGCGTGTGGCCTCCGACCTCATCGATCATCCTGGCGATGTCGAAATGCTCGCGCAAGGCGTTCCCAATGACCGAGGCGCGGGGCAGGGAGAATCCCGCGCTGGTGCTGCGCGGCTCGGCAAGGACGATATGGACGCCGTATTCCTCGTAGATTTCCTTTCGCAGGGAGTCGAGGGCTTGATGGACGGGCCATAGGCTGCTCGCCGTTCCCGTGATGGAGGATCGGACGTGAATCTCGACAGGCTGCGGAATATCGCCGGCATGGAAGGCCGGCGATGCGCCCGCGCGCCGGGAAGGCTCCACCGCGGAAAAATCCAGGGCGGAAGGGAATATCCCGATTCCGCTGTTTTGGCCCCAAGCATTGTTCAGCAGGCTCCCGGATATCTTATCCACGCGGACGGAGACCGTCTCGCCGGGGAATTCCGCCGCGCTCTGGATCGATTCCGCCTTGCTCACGAACGCGTTGACCGCTTTCTGGATCGCGTCGATCGAGGCTTTTCGAGCCGCATCCGAGTGCGCAACGCCGAATGGACTGAACCCTGATCGGGCTTGCCCGGCGACGTCTCTGAGGTCGTGCGAGGAGTTCGAGGGTTCTCCGATGACCGCTTCGGGCCGGGAAACCGAACCGTCTGCGTCGAAGAGGCTGCGTCCTTTCGCTGCCGCTTGTTCGTCCGTATTCCGATCGTCCGGCAGGGAGGAATCTTGCCGCGCGTCCGAGTTCCCAAGCAGCTGCTCGCGGGCATCGAGGCCGGCCGGCGAAGCTTGCGTTGCGGGGGCGCCGTTCTTGTCTGAAAGAGACGCCGGCTTGACCGAGGCTTGCCCGGTATGTTTGGGAAGGCCGAGAGACAGAGAGTGATCTGCGTGCTCTGGAGTCCGTTGCTGGTCGGTATGGGCGGAGAGCGTCGCGGCATGGTCGGCGGATCCCTGCAGATGCGCGGCATCCAGCGGCGCCTGCTCCGTCGGCAGGAGCGCTGGAAGGCTGAGATTCGACCCTTGCGGCAGTTGAAGCGGATTGAGCGCGCCTTGCACCCCGACCGGGGTCAAGGGAACGCTCACTCCGTTCACAGGGAGAGGTTCGACGACCGTTTGGGCTGATAGGAGTCCTGCGGCCGCAAAGGAGAATGCGGCCGTGACGAGATAGGGCGCGGATCTCTTCCAAGCTTCCCGCATACGACAATAATGTAAGCGGCCCGGCCTGATTTTTCAAGGGGCCCGGCACTAGGCCTTTGGGCCCACTTTATATGTTCCCTTTTGATTCTGGCGGAGGCTGGGCTCTTTTGGCATCCTTATTTAGATGGCGGTTTCTTCCTGCGGGATATTCAGACGACTGATCGCGGCGGCTCTGATCGCTGCGATCATTCTTATTTCTCCTGGGACAGGGGCATATCAGGTTTTTGCCGCGGGGGCTGCCGCCTCTGTCGCGAATACAGCGGCTGTTCCTATCTCGCCGATCTCAGTGGTTCCGATCGATCTGTCTCTGAATGCGGTCTCGTCCTTGGGCTTGTCCTCGGACCTGTCTGTTCTGCCGGTCTTGGATATCCCGCATGATGAGGAGTCTGTGGTCCTGTCTGTCGCGGAGCCGGGACATTTCAAAGGGAATTGGGCGGACATGGGAAAAGCCCATGAGACTGCGTCAGCGATCTTTATAAAGGAAGTTCCCGCGCATCAGAGCGCGGCGGGTGCTGATAAGGAAGGAGGGAATGCCTCCTCGGTTGGATCGGTCGATAATTCTTTCACGCGGGCGGTTTTAGATGGGAAAGTCGGCGAGAATACTTCGGCCGGAGCCAAGCTCGTGGCTCAGCCGCAGGCTGTTTTGGAGGGAGCGGAGAAGGTCGGGGAGTCGTCCGCGGAAACGGCTGCGTATGTCGGGAACAGCATCTTTTCCCGCATCCTGGGACTTGGACGCAAGGATTCTTCGTCTGCGAGCGACTTGGAGCCCGGGCAGAATTTTTTCAGCGGACTCTTTCATGGCCGTGCAGCTTCCCTGAAGCTGCAAAAGCCGCAGGAGGAGGTGACGCCGGTCTCCTTCGGTGAAAAGGCTGCTTCCGTTCCTGTCGTTTCCGCTCCGATCGTTTCCGCGGCGTCCGTGAAAGAACCGTTGTCGAGGTCTCCCTTTATTCTAACGGCGAGGCCCTATTTCCAGATGGGCTACATCCTCGTGTGTCTCGGCGGTCTCCTGGCCTACGGTGCGATGTATGGGCCCTGGACATTTTGGGGTTTTGTTCGTGGAAGCTCGGTCTTCTGGGGAGCGCTCCTTTCCGTGACCTTGCATGAGCTGGGTCATGCGTGGGTCGCGGACCGTGAGGGAGACCTGACTCCGCGCAACGCGGGCCAGCTCTCCATCAATCCCTTGCGCTTCACCTCTCCACTGGGCGCCACGCTGTTGTTCGTCACCGGCTTGATGGGCGCTCCGGCGGGCTTCTTTGCCACGAACGTCCAAGACTCGTTGAACAAGCCGGAGAACAAGGCGGCCATGTCGCGTGTGGCTCTTGCCGGGCCTATGGTCAACTTCCTTTTGTCGTTCATTTTTCTGGGGATGGTCGTTTCAATCTCTCCGTGGGCGATCCCCGCATTATCCGCTGAGGCGCGCGATGCCATTTCCTATCTCTATTTAATCAACGCCCTTCTTGCGATGCTGAACATGCTGCCTTTGGCTCCGTTGGACGGGCACAAGGTCTTTCGCGTTCTGATCCATGAGCCGGGAAAGCAGGATGCATCGGAGGCGAAGGCCGGGCCCGTGAGCCGCTTGGATAAATTCGACACGTACGCGCTATGGGTCGGAGTGCCCGTGATCCTTTTCCTGACAGGTTTTGGCTTGTATTTCGGCGTCAAGAATATCTTGGCAGGGAAACTGCTGGAATGGATCAATGATCCTTATACTTTCGCCATCCTTTGCAACGGCATGATCGTATGGCTTGCGGCCATGTTCCCCGCGCTCGATGCAGTCACGGATCGTTTGCCGAAGTTCGTTTTGGACAAAAGGATACTGCGCGCCGGGGGAGTCTCAGTGCTCCTGTCTTTGCCGATCATCGTTGGAAAATCTCCGAAGTTTGATGATAAGGAAGTGCGCGCGGCTGTGCCGTGGTCAGGCTCTGCCGCGGCAAAGGAGCGCATCACGGGTTCTTCCTATGAGCTGCCTTTCGACGAGGTCCGTTCCATCCGGGCGCGCGCGCACGGAGGAAAGGCCCTCCGCCTGGACAACGGCTCGCAGGTCGCGCTCGATGAGCGCATGGAAGCGGAGATTGACGCCGGCCGCTGGCTCTTGCTGCGCGAAAAGAAGAAAGGCTCCAGCTACGCGCTCTTGCCCGCGCAGGCCTTGGGCGGCCCCGCTGAAGTCCTGAAGCTCGCGGCAACGGCGCTTGTCGCTCGCGGCGGCGGCATCGGCAAGCGCAGAAGGCTGCTCTCGCGGGAAGAGGCGGCCGTCGCGATACGCCTTTCCAAAGCGCTCAAGATGCCGGTTTATGAATTGGACTACACGCCCGTGAATGGACAGCCGAGGCTCGCGACTCCGGCCATGACCGAGCAGGGCCCCGCGTTCTTCCTGCGCACGGCTGTTCTCAGCCGGCTGGCCATGTTGCCCGAGCAAGAGCGCGAAAAAAGGGCCGTTCAGGCGGAGGCATATCTTCAGCGCATCAATCAGGCGTTCCTCGCAGGAGAGCCAGTCTCTTCCGCGGAACAGTCCGTTTTGGCTGCGGACACTGATTTCGAGGCCTGGCTTGCGCGTGTAGAAGGAGGCATCAAGTAATGACGGTCGGGATTGCCATCCTATCCATTTTGTTTTGCGCGCAGCCGGCTTTTTCCGCGGTCGTTGCCGCGCCGGTCCCTTCCGTGATCTTGCCCGCGAATCTCGGCATCTTGGGCGCGGGAGCGACGGACCTGCCGATCCGCATTGAGGATGTTCACGTCGGCGCGGAGTCGATCCAAAATCTGTCGGGGCTCGACCTGACGCAGTCTCAGTCCGTGTCCGTTGTCTCGGAGATCGACGGCGTTCACTCGGCGCTTCCGGAGACTGTCCTTCATCGCTCGGAGAACGAGCTCGCGCTGCCGAAGTCCGTGGTCCAGATCGGGAAGAAGGCGCGGCGCGGCATCCTGCCTGGGAGATCCGCTTTGCGCAAGACCTCCGACCGCAGCGCGCTTAAAGGAGCTTTGCCGGACCTGGAAGGCCTTTCGCGGCAAGTCCAGGACTCGGGGGAAGGTGACGATCCCGCGCGGATCGCAGCCCTTATAGAGGGATTCTTCGATCAGGCGAACGCGAAGGCGGATGATGCTGCCGGGCCTGATTCCGGAGAAGCGGACGTCGAATACGCGCTTTCCGATGATGGATTCAACGGGAGGTTCCGGGTCGCTTATGATCCCGACGGAGAGGTGGATCTTTCCGAACGGAATACAGAGCCTGTTCCCGCCGTGAAGCTCAGCAAGAAAGAAGCGAAGAAGCTCGGCAAGAAAAAGGCGAAGAAGCTCGCCAAGCAAGATGCGAAGGAACTCAGCGAGAAAGAGGCGAGGAAGCTCTTTGACGAGGACCAGAAGGCGCTCGAACTCATCCAGCGCAAGCTTTATGCCGAAGGCGCCCGCTCGGTGCTCATCGTGCTGCAGGCCATGGATACGGGCGGCAAGGACGGGACCATACGCGAAGTCCTCTACAGCATCAATCCTCAGGGGCTTAAGATCACGAGCTTCAAGAAGCCCAGCGATGAGGAGAAGAAGCAGCACTATCTCAGACGGATCATCAAGGCCCTTCCCGGCAAGGGCATGATCGGCATATTCAACCGCTCCCATCATGAGGACCTCATCGTGCCCGCGGTCTATGGGACTTTGCCTGCCGTGGAGATCGAGAGGCGCTATGAGGAGATCAACGCCTTCGAGAAGATGCTCGCGCAAGAAGGGACCGTCATCTTGAAGTTCTTCCTGCATATCTCCAAGGCCGAGCAGAAGAGGCGCCTGCAGGAACGCTTGGACGATCCGGATAAGAACTGGAAGTTTTCGTTCGCGGACCTCGCGAGCCGCGAGCGTTGGGATGATTTTCAGAAGGCTTACGGGAAGGACTTGGCGCGGACCAGCACTCCTTGGGCGCCCTGGAATATCATTCCGGCGGATAAAAAGTGGTACCGCGACTATGTCGTGGGCCGCATCCTGCTCCGGGCCTTGGAGCGCATGGATCCCCATTTCCCCAGGCCGGACTTCGACCCCAAAACGATCGTGATTCCCGACTGAGGATATTCCATGAGAACGATGCGCGTGTTGAAGCGGATGAATCTGGGCGGCAAAGGTCCGGCCATCCTGATGTCGGCGGCCCTCTTGATGACGGCCCCGGGACTCGGGTGTTCCGGCGCGGCCGCCGCGGGAATGGCGGCCGCGTCTGCGGCAGGCCCTGCGGCATGGGTCCCGCCCTATGCTCCGGCCTCGGCCGCTCTGCTTACGGGCATTCAAAGATTGTTGGACGCCGATGCCGGGAAAAGCCTTTTTCCACAAGAGCCTTCTTTGGGGATGCTGCGGCAGTTGAAGCCCTCTTCGGAATTCCATCTGCGAGTCCTGGGCGCCATGGCGGCGCATCTGCCGGCGGATTTCGACTCCAGCCTGGACAGCGCGCTCAATGCGGGAGACGCGGCTCGGCTCGCCTCATTGGCGCAAAGCGTGCTCGCCGCCGATCGCGCGGCGGTCCCTGATGTGAAGGCGGCGGTCCGATCTCGGGCCAAGGACGCGGCTGCCGGCGTCGTGCAGGGCCGGATGCAGGCGCAAGACGTCGCGGCGGCGGCCGATGAGCTGGCCGCTTTTGCTTTCTACGGCGACGCGGTGCAGGTGGAGATCCGGGCGATGGAAGAACTGGCCCGCGCTGCCCGCGCCGAGCGCACTATGAGCGCCGCCCGCCGAATCGCGCGAACGCTTTTGGCCGACGGCGCGTTGGAGAGCGCGGTGCAAGACGTTGATGCCTCCGTAAGAGGAAAGCCGGGGCAAAGTCGTCATGAAACGGGCTTGGCTGCGCCTGCGCGGGGATCCAAGACTCCGGGCTCGACGGACCGGCGCGCCGGGATCGATGACTTGAGCCGGCCGCAAGCGGGCGATCAGCCGGGCCCGAGCGAGTGGTCGGCGGCGGCGCGTTTTCTGGACGGGGCTTTTTTCGGCGGATATTTCCAGGTCAAGGAGTTCCTCCAAGAGCACGGCGAAGCCCTGCGTTCCATCCCGGGCGCGGCAAGCGTCCAGTCAAAAACATTTCTGACCAGTCCATACACCTATGATCGGGGAATCGAGATCCAGGTCAAGATCGACGCGGATATGGCCGAGGTCAAGAAGGCCCTGGAGGCTTACCGGTACGCGGGCTTCTATATCCATGTTGATTACGGCGATTGGTGGCTTTATGAGATCACCCGCGTCGGATATGCGTTCGAACATACGTCTTTGGATCGGCGCATGGCCGTCGAAAACGGCAAGATCGGGGGCGGACGTTCCCGCGCCAAGGCGTTCGCTCAAGAGCACGGCGAAGCCCTGCGTTCCATCCCGGGCGTGGCAAGCGTCCAGGCGAAGAAATTCTTGACCAGCCCGTACACGTCTGATTGGGGCGTCGAGATCCAGGTCAAGATCGACGCGGACATGGCCGTCGTCAAGAAGGCCCTGGAGGCTTATCAATACGCGGGCCTCGATATCCATGTCGATTACGGCAATTGGTCGCTTTACGAGATCACCCGCGGCGGATCGGTATTCGAGCATCAGGCTTTGGACCTGCGCATGGCCGTCGCAAACGGCAAGATCGGAGGCGGACGTTCCCGCGCCAAGGCGTTCGTCCAGGAGCGCGGCAGCGCCCTGCGTTCCATCCCGGGCGTGGCGAACGTCCAGGCGAAGACTTTGCTGACCAGTCCGTACACCGTTGATTGGGGCGTCGAGATCCAGGTCAAGGTCGACGCGGATATGGCCGCGGTCAAGAAGGCCCTGGAGGCTTATCGGTACGCGGGCCTCGATATCCATGTCGATTACGGCCGTTGGTCGCTTTATGAGATCACCCGCGGCGGAGCGGTATTCGAGCATCAGGCTTTGGACCCGCGCATGGCCGTTGCCGTCGGGATGGGCCTTGACGCCCAGCTCGGCAGCATGCAGGAGGCGATCGATTTCATCGAGAGCCACCAATCTTTTCTAATAGTCTCTCATGCCCGTCCGGACGGGGACGCCATCGGCAGCACTCTCGGGCTGGCCGACCTGCTGCGAAAACTCGGAAAAACAGTCTACACTTACAATGCGGATGAGGTGCCCGAGGCCTTCCAGCATCTCTCCGGCAGCGGAGACATCCTGCATTCGCCGGATAAGATCCCCGACGTGGACGCCGTGATCGTCGTGGATTGCGGAGATGAGAAGCTTTTCGGGCCCGCCATCGTCCCTTTCCTCAAAGGAAAGCCGGTGCTGAACCTCGACCACCACATGACCAACACGGGATTCGGCACTGCCCGCTGGAGAAACCCCGCGGCGGTCGCCGCGGGCGAGATGATCGTCGATCTTCTGCGGGCGTTGGACGTGCGGCCTGATACCGCGCTGGCGGAGTCTCTCTACTTGGCCATCTATACGGATTCCGGGCGCTTTCAGTATCCGGTGACCAGCGGCAATACCTTGCGCAACAGCGCGGTCCTCTTCGATGCCGGGGTCCGGGCGGATGATCTGCCCAAGCGCCTGGACTTGCAGAAATCTCCTGAACAAGTCCGCATCCTGGCGTCGATCCTTCCGACGATCGAATACAATGAGGATCAATCTCGCGCGGACGCGGTGCTTTCGCCTGAAGCTCAGGCTCTTGCCGGGCAAGATTCCGACGTCAGGGACGCGATCCTCGCGGCGCTCGACCACATCCGGTCGGTCAAGACGGTGCGGGTGGCGGCCGTATACTCCTTGCGCCAAGACGGGCGTTGGGAAGCGGAATTGCGGGGAAAGGGCGATGTCAACGTCGGCAAGATCGCGGAGCAGTTCGACGGAGGCGGACATCGGGATGCGGCCGGCTGCCGCCTGCCGCTGCCGCTTCCCGAGTTTAGAGGCCGGCTCCGGGCGGCCATCGAGCAGGCGTTGCGGGAAGGCCAAGCCGCCGAGTGATGCCTGCCGCATGGGAGTCTGATATCCGTCATCTTTCAGGTTGACGCAGGGCATTGAGCGCGCTCAATATTTATTCAGCGCGGGTAATTGGTATACTGTGGTCGTCCGGCGCTGCCGGACGATTCCCGAGCGTCCGCCGAAGACGCGTACGACGTCCTTTTTTTCGGCAGGGGCTCGCAGGAGGGCGCATGAGTCCCTTCAAGCAACAGATCCGCTACGAGTCGCAAAGAGACCTCCGCTTCGCCGACGAGATCATGGCGACGCCGGGCTGCGAGGATTTGGGCGGCTGCATCCAATGCGGCACCTGTTCCGGCGTCTGCCCCTTGAGCATCTACATGGACCACACGCCGAGGAATATCATCAACCTCGCGCGCGCCGGGTTCAAGGACGACGTGCTCACGAGCAATACGATCTGGCTCTGCGCCTCCTGCTACCACTGCACCGTGGAGTGTCCCAAGAGCATCAAGATCACGGATATCATGTACGCGCTCAAGCAGCGGGCCATCAAGGACGGCGTCTACCGTCGCGGCATCCCGATCCCGGTCCTGGCGCGCGAGTTCTTCAATATGGTGCGCCGCAACGGCAGGGTCACCGAGAACTGGCTGGCGACCATCCTCTACCTTAAGACCGACTGGCTGGCCATGCTCAAGATGGGGGGGCTCGGGCTCAAGCTCATCCGCACGGGCCGATTCTCCTTCACCATGGACCATATCGAGGGCCGCGAGCAGCTGCGCAAGCTGCTGGAGCCTTCCTCTAATAATAACACCTCAGCTTCCCAGGGGGCAAAGCAATGAGATACTCCTACTTCCCCGGCTGCAGCCTCAAAGGCACGGGCAAGGCCTACGAGGAGTCGCTGCTCCCCGTGCTCAAGGCTCTGGACATCGAGGTCCATGAGCTCGAGGACTGGAACTGCTGCGGCGCCACCGCCTACATGGCGGTCGATGAGTCCGCGGCGCTCAAGCTCTCCGCGCGCAATCTCGCCATCGCCGAGAAGGCCAAGGACGAGGTGCTCGCCCCTTGCAGCGCCTGCTACCTGGTCCTTCGCAAGACCCAGAAGTACATCCAGGAATATCCCAAGGTGGGCGGCGAAGTCCGCCAAGCCCTGCAGAATGCGGGCCTGGAGTACAGCGGCAACGTGGAGGTCAAGCACCCGCTCGACATCCTCGTCAATAAGGTCGGTTTGGACGCGATCAAGAAGCGCGTCAAGAAGCCTTTGACCGGCCTCAAGGTCGCCACCTATTACGGCTGCCAGATCGTGCGGCCCTACTCGGCCTTCGACAACCAGGCCCGGCCCGTGGCCATGGACAAGCTCATGGAAGCCCTGGGCGCCACGGTGGTGCACTATCCTCTCAAGACGCGCTGCTGCGGCGGCAGCCTCACCGGGACCATCTCGGACGTAGGACTGCGGCTGGTCTACATCCTCCTTAAGGAAGCGCGCAAGAACGGCGCGGACATCATCACCACGCTCTGCCCGCTCTGCCAGTTCAACCTGGACGCCTTCCAGGATCAGATCAAGAGCCGCTACGACGACGTGACGACCCCCGTCGTCTATTTCACCCAGCTCATGGGACTCGCCTTCGGCATCCCGGAATCCGAGTTGGGACTTAAGCGCAATATCGTGCCGGCCGAGCCGGCATTGGCCGGGAAGGTGTGACATGAGCCATCACGATCACGAACAAAAGAACGGGACGCACGGCGCCGAGGAAGTCCGCATCGGCGTTTACGTCTGCCACTGCGGCAGCAACATCGCCTCCATGGTGGACGTCGAGGCCGTGGCGAAGTTCGCCAAGGATCTCCCCGGAGTCGTCCTCTCCAGGGACTATAAGTACATGTGCTCCGATCCCGGTCAGGAGCTCATCGCGCAGGACATCAAGGAGCACAAGCTCAACCGCATCGTGGTGGCGGCCTGCTCCCCGCTCCTGCACGAGCATACCTTCCGCAATGCGACCAAGCGCGCGGGACTCAACCCCTACTTCATGCACATGGTCAGCATCCGCGAGCACGCCTCCTGGGTGCACACCGACCGCGCCGCCTGCACGATCAAGGCCAAGGAGATCCTCCACGGCGCGATCGCGCGCGTGGCCCTGCACAAGGCCCTGGAGAAGGCCAAGGTGGACGTCAACCCCGCCGTGCTCGTCGTGGGCGGCGGCATCGCCGGCATCCACTCGGCCCTGACGCTGGCCAACGCCGGCAAGAAGGTCTATCTCGTCGAGCGCGACGCCACCATCGGCGGACACATGGCCCGCTTCGACAAGACCTTCCCGACCATGGACTGCGCGGCCTGCATCCTGACGCCCAAGATGTCCGCGGTGCGCTCGCATCCCAACATCACCCTCTGGACTTGGTCCGAGGTGGTCAAGGTCGACGGCTACGTGGGCAACTTCAAGGTCAAGGTCAAGCGCAATCCGCGCTACATCAACGAGGACCTCTGCGTGGGCTGCATGGAGTGCATCAAGGCCTGCGTGTTCAAGGAGCCCAAGTTCACCGACGAGTTCAACCAGGGCCTGAGCAAGCGCAAGCCCGTCTACATCCCCTTCCCGCAGGCGGTCCCGCCGGTGGTGGTGGTGGACCCCGCGACCTGCCTCAAGCTCAAGACCGGCAAGTGCAAGCAGACCTGCGTCGAGGCCTGCGGCGAGCGCAAGGCCTTCGACTTCGAGCAGAAGGAGAAGTTCGAGGAGATCCAGGTCGGAACGGTGATCGTGTCCACGGGCTTCAAGACCGTGGATCCCCATAAGCTGCCGCTCTACGGCTACGGCATCCACCCCGAGGTCTACACGGCCTTGGAGATCGAGCGCCTCATCAACGCCTCCGGCCCAACGGGCGGGCACTTGGTCACCAAGAAGCACGAGGAGCCCAAGTCCGTGGCCATCATCCACTGCGTGGGCTCGCGCGACGAGCACACCAACAAGTGGTGCTCGCGCGTGTGCTGCATGTACTCGCTCAAGCTCGCGCACATGATCAAGGCCCACACGAAAGCGCAGGTCTACAACTTCTACATCGACATGCGCGCCGCGGGCAAGGGCTACGAGGAGTTCTACAACCGGGTCCTCGAGGAAGGCGTCAACTTCGTGCGCGGCCGCGTGGCCGAGGTCACGGATTGGGCCATGACCCCCGAGGAGGAAGGCCGGCTCGTCTTGCGGGTCGAGGACACCCTGGCCGGGTTCGTGCGCCGCATTCCGGCGGACATGGTGATCCTGGCCACGGGCCTGGAGCCCCAGCCCGACGCCCAGGACGTGCGGCGCATGTTCAACATGAGCTGCTCGACCGAGGGCTTCTTCCTGGAGCGCCACCCCAAGCTGGCTCCGGTCAACACGCCCACCGACGGAATCTTCCTGGCGGGCGCCTGCCAGGGTCCCAAGGACATCCCGGACACCGTGGCGCAGGCCGGCGCGGCCGCGGCCGAGGCCTTGGCCCTTATCGACAAGGGGCATGTGGAGATCGAGCCGAACACGGCCTTCGTCGTCGAGGAAGAATGCTCGGGCTGCAAGACCTGCATCTCGATGTGCCCGTACACGGCCATCACCCGCGACGAGGTCAAGAAGAAGGCCGTCATCAATCCCGCGATGTGCAAGGGCTGCGGCACCTGCGTGGCCGCCTGCCCGTCGGGATCCATCCGGCAGAACCTGTTCGAGGACGTCCAGGTTCTCACAGAGATCGAGGAGGTGCTCGTCCGTGAATCATAACGACTCGAAGCCGCAGGCTCCCTGGGAGCCGAGGATCCTCGCGATCTTCTGCAATTGGTGCACCTATACGGCCGCGGACCTGGCCGGCGTCTCGCGCATGCAGTACGCGCACAACGTGCGCATCGTGCGCGTCATGTGCTCCGGCCGCGTGGACCCGCAGTTCGTGCTGGACGCGTTCGCGCGCGGCGCCGACGGCGTGCTCATCGGCGGCTGCCACCCCGGCGACTGCCACTACATCGAGGGCAACTACAAGGCCCTGCGCCGCAGCGAGATGCTCAAGCGCATGCTTTCCGACATGGGCATCGAGGACAAGCGCTACCGCCTGGAATGGATCTCCGCGGCGGAGGGCGACAAGGTCCAGCGCGTCATCAATGAGATGACCGCCGACGTGAAGGCCTTGGGCCCCCTGAACCTGCCCGGCCGCTTCAAGGACTGGGACAAAGAGATTGCGGAGCTCGAACACGCGCTCAACGGCAAGGGAGGGGAGTGCTGCTCCCATGCAAAGGAGGTCTCGCGATGAGCAAGCCCAAGGTCGCGTTCTATTGGTGCGCCGCCTGCGGCGGCTGCGAGGAATCCGTGGTGGATCTGGCCGAGGACATCCTCGGCGTCATCGGCGCGGTGGACATCGTGATGTGGCCCGTGGCCATGGACTTCAAGCGCAAGGACATCGAGGCCATGGAGGACGGCTCCATCACGGCCACCCTGCTCAACGGCGCGATCCGAACCTCCGAACAGGAGGAGATGGCCCGCCTTCTTCGCAAGAAGAGCCAGGTCATGATCGCCTACGGCGCCTGCGCCCAGTCCGGCGGCATCCCGGCCTTTGCCAACCAGTTTGCGCGCGAGCAGATCATGAAGTACGTTTACGAGGACTCGCCGACCACGGTGAACCCGGAGAAGACCCGGCCGCAGACGCATTTCGAGGAGAACGGCCGCAGCGTGGAGCTCCCGGAGTTCCGCAACGTGGTGCGCTCCCTGGATCAGGTCGTGGATGTGGATTACTACATCCCCGGCTGCGCGCCCTCGCCCAAGGTCCTCAAGGCCGCTCTTGAGGCGCTTCTCTCGGGAAAATTGCCTCCCAAAGGCACGGTCCTCTCGCCCGACACGGCCACCTGCCAGGACTGCTCCCGCTTGGAGAGCAAGCCGCAGGACCTCTCGGTCAAGGAATACCGGCGTGTGCATCAGCTCAAGCTCGACCCGGAGAAGTGCTTCCTCGCGCAGGGAGTCGCCTGCATGGGGCCCGGCACCCGCGGCGGCTGCGAGGCCGCCTGCCCCAAGGGCAACATGCCCTGCACGGGCTGCTATGGTCCGACCTCGAAGGTCATAGACCACGGCGCGAAGCTCATGTCTTCTTTGACCTCGATCCTGGAGGCCAAGGAAGAGGCGGCGATCGATACCGCGCTCAAAGGCATCCCGGACCCTATCGGCACGTTCTACCGATACGGCATGTCCAAGTGCCTGCTGCGCAGGAAAGTGAACCTATAGAAGAGGCCCCCGCACGTCAGGGCGCGCTTAGAGCGCCCGCGGGGGTTTAGGGGGGCGACGGAGCTGGTTTTATTAAGCAGCCCCCGCACATAAAGGAAGTGCCAGTGGCGTTGTTTAGTGGTGTGTAGGATAAGTGTGGAAGAAACGAGAGAGGAATATATGAAGGCACAACAGGTTTGGGACGAAGCGAGCAAGCGGGCCAACGCGGCCTACATGGGCGGCCGTCGCCGCATCACCGTGGACCCGATCACCCGCTTGGAAGGACACGGGAAGATCGATATCTTCCTCAACGAGCAGGGCAACGTGGACCGGGCCTATTTCCAGGTGCCCGAACTGCGCGGCTTCGAGATCTTCAGCCTCGGCCGTCCGGCGGAAGACATGCCGCAGATCACCAGCCGCATCTGCGGGGTCTGCCCCACCGCGCACCACATGGCGGCCACTCGGGCCTTGGACGACTTGTATAAGGTTCAGCCTACTTCCGCGGCGAAGAAGATCCGAGAGCTCGTCTACAACACCTTCATGCTCGAGGACCACGCCCTGCACGTCTACATCCTGGGCGGCCCGGACTTCATCGTGGGACCCGACGCTCCCGCGGCCCAGCGCAACGTCGTGGGCGTCATCGAGAAGGTCGGCTTGGAAGTGGGCAAGCGCGTCATCACCACGCGCCGCCGCCTGCGCGAGATGATCGCCGCCATCAGCGGCAAGGTCATCCACCCCGTGCTGGGGCTTCCCGGCGGAGTGGCCAAGGGCATCTCCAAGGCGGATCTGCCCGCGTTCCAGCAGCTGGCCAAGGACGGCTTGGACTTCGCGCTGTTCACCAAGCAGGTCTTCCATGACATCGTGCTCAAGAACAAGGATTACGTGGACCTCATCGTTTCGGATGCCTACACCCATCGCACGAACTACATGGGCTTGGTCGACGAGAACAACAAGGTCAACTTCTACTCCGGCAAGATCCGCGTGGTCAGCCCCGAGGGAAAGGAAGTGCTCAAGTTCCGCGAGCAGGACTACCGCGAGCACATCGCCGAGCACGTGGAGCCCTGGAGCTACGTGAAGTTCTGCTATCTCAAGAAGCTGGGCTGGAAGGGCTTCATAGACGGAGCCGAGAGCGGCGTCTATTCCGTGGCGCCTCTGGCGCGCTTGAACGTCGCCGACGGCATGGCCACTCCCCGCGCGCAGGAAGCCTACGAGGAGTACTTCAAGGTCCTGGGCGGAAAGCCCGTGCACCACACGCTGGCCAACCATTGGGCGCGCGTCGTGGAGATGGTCTACGCGGCCGAGCGCATGGTCGAACTCTTGAACGATCCGGAGATCACCTCCGACGACCTGCGCAACATCCCCACCGCCACTCCCACCGTGGGCGTGGGCGTCGTCGAGGCTCCGCGCGGCACGCTCTATCACCACTACGAGACCGACTCCAACGGCGTGCTCACCAAGGTCAATCTCATCGTGGCCACGCAGAACAACGCGGCCCGCATGGCCATGAGCGTGGAGAAGGCGGCCAAGGGGCTCATCAAGGGCGGAGAGGTTTCCGAGGGCCTGCTCAACAAGGTGGAGATGGCCTTCCGCGCCTACGACCCCTGCCACGCCTGCGCCACGCACTCGCTGCCCGGCAACATGCCGCTCTTGGCGACGATCCGCGACGCATCCGGCGGAGTCCTGCGCACGATCACTCGTTGAAAAAGATGCGGCGGTCCCGAGTCCGGACAGGGACTGCCGCATCTTTTTCACAACGCGTCAACACGGAGCAGGACTGCGAAGGAAATCCTTGATGAAGAAGACGACGATTCTGCTGGCGCTGGGCAACGACATCATGGGCGACGACGGGGTGGGGCTCGTCGCGGCCGAGCAGTTGGAGCGGCTGGCGGGGCCTGATGTGGAGGTGCTCTGCACCGCGGAGTCGGGCTTTCGGGTCATGGAGTTCCTGGAAGGCTACGACAACGCGCTGCTCATTGATTCCGTGACCACGGGCGCAAACGAGCCCGGGACGATCCTGGAACTGAGCAAGGACGCTTTCCTGGAGCAGGCCAAGGCTCCGTCCCCGCACTACGCGGGCGTGCCCGAGGTCTTCGACATGGCCGAGCGCTTGGACCTCCACTTTCCGAAGAATTTCCGCGTCCTGGCCGTGGAGATCGAGCCGCAGAAGGATTTCAAGACCGGGCTGAGTCCCAAGATCCAGGCTGCGGTGCCGGAGCTCGTGCGCCGTTCGCAAGAGATATTGCGGAGCTTTGCCGTGCAAAGCTCCGCCAATGGTTCATAATGTCCGTCATCCCGGCGAAAGCCGGTGGTGTCGTCATTCCGGCGAAAGCCGGAATCCAGGAACAGTCAATAGGAGAGCGTCATGCATGAATATTCCTTGATGGAGCGTGTTCTGGAAGCCGTGCTCAAGGACCTGAAGGCTCGCGGCATCCATGAGGCGGGCCGGGTCAAGGAGCTCTCCATGCGCGTGGGCGCCTTGGAACTGCACTCCGAGGAATCCTTCATCCAGGCTTTTCAGGCCTTGACCAAGGGCACCCTGCTCGAAGGCGCCGAACTCAAGCTCGAGGTCTTCCCCGCGGACTACGACTGCAAGTCCTGCGGCCACAAAGGCCCGTGCAAGGACGAGGGCGTGGACCATCATGACCCCACGCCCGCGGCCGAGTGCCCCAAGTGCGGCAAGGTCGCCCTGCTCAGCGGCGGCCGCGGCGTCGAGGACCTTTCGCTTCTTGTGGAAGAGTCCTGCTCCTGCCATAAGAAACACTGAACAGCCGGTCTCTTGACGGGAAGGGAAAACCCGGGAATACTGCAGGTATGGGGCTTCCTGTATCGGACAGATGCTTCATTCTTGGGCTATTATCCTTGTCCCTTGCCGCGGCAATCCCCGCCCGCGTGTATTGCGACGGCAGCGGTTCCAACGATAACGACGGGATGAAGGCTGCCCAGGGTTATTCCGTCGTCGGACGCGGGGGCGGCGGCGCGGAAACCGTTCCCAGTTCCTCCGATCACGGCAGAGGGGGAGGGACGGGAACAGAAATCCCGGATACGAATGCGAAAGACAAGAAGGGCAAAACCGTTCGGGGAATCTTCATCCCGGACGTCGGAGCGGGCCGCGAAGCCTCCTCTTCCGATTTTTTGCCCATGGAGACGGGGGGCGGCCATGTCCCGGCGCCCGTCGATCCCAACGAGGGGCAGAATCGCGGCGCTACTCCCGCGCAACAGCCGCCCGCGGATGCGGAACCCAGGCCCTTTGTCGGAGAGGCCGCTCCCGCGCAAGGGTCCGCGGGAGGATGGAGAGATGCGGGGCCCGTGTCGCTGCCTCCTCTGCCTCGGTTGCCTCGTTCGAGGAATGTCGTTCAAGGCGCATCCGGTTTCCAGCCGCCCTTCGTGCCGTCCTCGTCGGAGCAGGACGTCCTTAATCCGGGGCAGGCCGTCCCGGCTGCGGAGCAGGCCGCCCTGGATCTGAGGCAGGCCGTCCCGGATAAGGACGCCGGCGAAGCCTTTCTGCGCTCCGCCCAGATGAAGCTCACGATGGGCGACGTCGGCGGGGCGATCGATGATGCCGAGCGTTCCGCGCGGGCGTATCCGAATCCCCGCGCTCATCTGCTGAAAGCGGATGCTCTTTCGCGCGCGGCCGAGCAAAAAGGCCTTCCCGCTAATGAGCGGCGGACGCTCTATCTGGCTTCGCGCGACGCGGCGCAGAATGCGGTGCGCCTGAGTCCCGGCAGCGGTGCGGCGTTGACGTCGCTGGCCTGGGCGCAGCTCAATCTCGGAGACCGTTCCTGGGCGCTTCGGAGCGCTTCCTTGGCCGTGCGCTTCAATCCGCGCAGCGCCAGGGCTCGTGCGGTCCGGGCCTATGTCCATGATGCGCTCGGGCGCAACGCGGAAACGATCGCGGACATCTCGGAGGCCGCGCGGCTCGATCCGGCGCGATTTTCCGGAGAACTGCGCGCGGCCCAGGAGGGACGCAGGCTCTTCGATGCGCGGTCCGACGACAGCTGGCAGCTCCTCGATCTCGTTTCCGGACGGCGAGGAGGAGGGCCCGCGCGCGCGGCCGGGGTCGTGCTCCTTCTTTTGCTCGCGGCGGCGGCCGGTTTCGGCGCATGGTTCCTGCTTTGGCGACCGCGTCGGTCCGGCGCGGGCGCGGCGCGCAGCGAAGAGGATCCCGGCGGGCTTCTGGGCGGGAAATACCGGCTTTGCCGCGTCATCGGCAAGGGCGGCATGGGCGAGGTCTGGGAGTCCAAGGACGAGTCGCTCGGCCGAGCGGTGGCCCTCAAGAAGATGGCCGTGGCCGGAGAGTTCTCTTCCGAGGCGCGAGAGCTTTGCCTGCGGGAGGCGCGGACTTCGGCGGCTCTGCATCATCCGAAGATCGTCGACATCTACGAGATACTGGACCTCCCCTCCGGGCTCTATCTCGTTTTTGAGCTGCTTTCCGGAAAGACCGTCCAGCAATTGCTGGCCGAACAGAAGCGCCTTTCCCCGGCCGATGTCAGGAGCATCCTTCTTCCGGTCTGCGAGGCCTTGTCGTTCGCGCACGGCCTGGGAGTGGTCCATCGGGACGTCAAGCCTTCGAACATCATGGTCTCCGAAACGGGGATCGTCAAGGTCATGGATTTCGGCATCGCCCGCAGACTGGAACAGCTGCCGGCGCCGCCCCAACCCTTATCGTGGACGCAGGATCCGGAACGGGAGTCCCGGCGCGCGTCTTTGGGCGTGGGGCACACGCGCACCATGTCCGGGACCCCGGCGTATATGGCGCCGGAGTGCGTTTCAGGCGTGATTTCTCCCGCCTCGGATGTCTTTTCTTTGGGGGTCTGTTTCCATGAGATGCTTACCGGCGAGCTTCCTTTCGGACGCAAGGGCGCCGGGCAGATGATTTCTTCGTCGTACAATCCTGCATCCGCAGCCGGCATTCCTGCCGCGGCGCGGACGATCCTTTCCCGGTCCCTGGAATTCTCGCTGGAGAAGCGCATGCAGAGCGTCCAGGAGTTCTCGTCGCTCCTCTCCTCTCTCTCGTAGCATTTCGCCGGTTTCGCCGCGGCCTCGCCTTCGTCGCTCCATCGGGCGCATAATTCGGTCATTATTCTCCCTCGTCGCCTCTTGTCTCGGTTCAGAATCCGAAGTTCCGCCGTGAATCCTATCGCTAGATGAGTTCTGCATAACCTGCCGAGCTGCGGCCAGAATTGGGCCCAAGGGCCTATCGGGCCGTAGGTCTATAGCTCTTTGAGAAAAGGGTCCTTATGCTCAGGAGGCGATGCCTTAAGGCGGGTAGAATATCAGGCAATAGATGCCTGAATAGGCATGGGAGAACTCATGAAAATCCGCGGAAGCGCAGCATCTTTGTCGGCCATCCTCATCCTATTCCCAGCAGTTGTGGTTTTTCCTGCCGCTGCCCAGCCGACCGTGCCTGAGGTGTCCGCATCCTCGTCTGCGCGCGATGAAGCCGCGAAGAAGTTCCTGACGGTCATGCAGCAGTTCGACACGTTGATCGGCGCGGCGCTTCAGACGCGCAAGACTCTCGGCGACAAGGATGTCCAAGAGCTGCTGGGGCGGGTCGTAGCCCTTAATGAGGACAACAAGAACGCGTTCGAGACGCTCAGCCTGATAGTGGCGAAGGAGAACATCGATGAGACTCAGGCCGAGGCCGACGCGCTCGGCATCTCCGTCGAGGTCTATCGCGACTCCTCAAAGACGCCGATCTGGAGCGCGTTCATGCGGAAGCTCGACGAGGTGAAGTCGCGGATGGGCCGGCTTTCCGATGAGCAGCTGCTCGCGCAATACCTGAAATGCGAGATCCGGCTGCGGCTTCAGCAAGGACGCTTCGTGGCCGACAATCAGTTCGAGGCCGAGGCGGCATTCGCGCAGTTTAAAGGCGAGGTGTTCGACAGGCTGGGACTCTCGAACATTCCCCGCTGACTTCGACCGGCTTGTCTAGGAGGACTTGATGCGATTGCGATACTGGCTTCTGGCGGCTTGCCTTCTCGGTCCCTCTTGGGCGCTGGCCGCCGACGACTCCGCAGCCGCGACGAACACGACCGATAGCCGCGTCAAATACAGCAACGACACGCTTCCCTATGTCAGTCTCAGCCATAGGGACATCCGCTTCGCGCTGGCGGACCATCGGGAGGAATTCTACAAGACGGTGGAGGAGGTCCTGCTCCCGAAGATCGTCCAGGACATCGACGACATCGTGCGCAACGGCTGGGCGACTGAAGTCTCTACCAAGGACCTTTGCCACGTCCACCTCCTCGTTTCCGCCGATTACCCTTTGGACAAGGCGCGGAGCTACCCGGAGATCCTCAATGGCCGCGATGTCTCTATCCTGTATCATTCTCACGAGTACGACGGGCACTGGGATTCTCCCTACCGGAATATCCTGTCCTCCTTGTACGATGCGCCGCGCACCGTTCCCGGCAAATTGAAAGGCACGCTCAAGGACGCCGCCGGCGTCGAGAGGGACATCATGTCCGTGGATAACGGCGACTTGAACTCCTGGTACATGGCGGAGCTTGAGTTCGGCTACACTCCCGAAGAACGGTCCGCTTACCTGACTGAGTTCAAGAAGACCCTGCAGCTCGGCGGCCTTTACTTCGGCCTCAACACGAACTTCTAGCCGTTTCGGTGCCTTTCGGTGCCACTCATTAGGGCACTTGGCGTCAAGGGGCAATAAGACTCCTGCCACACGGTAGTGGTTGTTTGTGGATGCATCCGTTCATCTGCTTCCTGCGCGTCAGCGCCCGGGTTCTCTCTTA
>Ga0172379_10000404_pt1 | contig 110823 bp, 110 predicted proteins | sample GrowelOW334metaG_FD_119756 | JGI IMG/M metagenome (GOLD analysis project Ga0172379, IMG submission 119756) | Groundwater microbial communities from an aquifer near a municipal landfill in Southern Ontario, Canada - Groundwater well OW334 metaG | ecosystem: Environmental > Aquatic > Deep...
CATCTCTCCCTGACTCCGTCTCTCCCAAACTCCGTCTCTCCTCAATCCCGTCTCTTAAAAAAGAACCGACAACAAGCGTTGTCGGTCGGACTGGCGGCGCGTTGGCGACGGCTCAGGTCGGCGGCTCCAGGAGTTCCCGGATGACGCGACGCCGGAGCACGCGCCTTTTGATCACGTTGATCGGGACGGCGTAGGAACAGGGCGGCAGCTTTTCGTCGGCGTTGGTGCGGAGCGCGATCGCGACGACGCGGCCGTAGATGCCGAAGATCGGTCCGCCGCTCGAACCGGACTGGGACGGCATGCCGACAGTGATCTCATCGAGGCGATTCTCTTTGCCGAAAGACAGGAGATAGCCCGAGGCGATCGGGGTGTCGTCGCAGCCGACGCGGTAGAGCGGATCGTCCTTCTCGAGATCGTCGGAGTCGCCGAGCGCGGCGACCGGCAGATTCAGCGGCGGACGGCGCAGTTTGAGGACCGCGATGTCAGCCTTGTGATCGGCATAGACCAGGTCGCAGACGTGCCGCTTTCTGGCCACGACGAGCTTGCTGGTCTCGCGGTCGAGTCTCAGCCGGCGGACACGGATCTTCTTCGCGCCCCGCACGACGTGCCAGGCGGTGATCACGAGTCCGCTTTTCGAGATGACGACGCCGGCGCCGATCCAGTGTTTTTCGCTTCCGTTCACGTCGATCTCAACGGTTACGTCGACCGCTTTTTTGAACAGCGGCCACTGGGCTTTCGGTAGGCAGACGTCGGTCCCGTTTTTGCCGCAGATCTCCTCGTTGGCCGCGTTGATGATCAGCGGTCGGCCGTGGTTTTGACCGTCATCTTTGCGATCGTCGGTCATGGTGCGCCTCCGCGTGGTTGCGGTAAAAAGAGCCAGACGGCGATCAGGATGATCTCCCGCCTACTGGTTTCTTATAATATTTTCCGGATAAAAGCAAAACCGCCGGCTTTTGGGCTGGCGGCTGCATCGTTTGATCGGATCGGCGGCTAACGGCTGGGGCTGGGAGCCAGCTCCCGGCGTCCTTTGAGCGCGTCGCTCAGGGTGACCTCGTCGGCATAGCCGAGTTCGCTGCCGATGGGTAGCCCGCGCGCGAGCCGGGTCAGCTTGGCGCCGAGCGGCTGCAGCAGCCGCGACAGGTAGAGCATGGTCGTCTCGCCTTCGATCGTCGGATCGAAAGCCAGGATGATCTCGCGTGGCCGGGTCGCGCTGACGCGCCGCACCAGTTCGTTGACGGTGAGTTCGTTCGGCGTGATGCCGTCGGCCGGCGACAGCGTGCCGCCAAGGATGTGATAGCGGCCGCGGTAATCGCCGGTGTGGTCGATGGCCAGGAGATCCTGCTCGTTGGCCACGACGCAGATCAGTTCCTTGTCGCGGGCCGGATCGGAACAGATCGGGCAGGGGTCGGTCTCGGTGTAGTTACGGCAGATCGAGCAGGCCCGCAGGTTCCGGCCGATGCCGCTGATGGCCTGGGCCAGCCGTTCCCGTTCGTGCGCGTTGGATTTGAGCAGCGCGAAAGCGTAGCGTTCGGCCGTTTTGGGGCCGACGCCGGGCAGCTGCCCGAGCTCGCGCATCAGGTTCTCGATCGGTTGGGGAAATTTGGCCATCTGCAGTTTGCTATTAGCCATTGGCCATTGGACCGATCGGTCCAATGGCCAGCAGCTATTAGCTATCAGCCTAATCAGCTAGAAAGTCCGGGCATCTTGAAGTCGCCGGATTCTTTCATCTTGTCGATCATCTTGCGCTGGGCTTTTTTCAGGGCGTCGTTCAGGGCTTCTTTGATGGCGGTCTCCAGTTTATCCTTGCCGCCCGGCTGGAGCATCTCGTCGCCGATCGAGACCGAGGTCACGGACTGATTGCCGTCCATGCCAATCTTGACCTTGCCCCAGGCCGCCGATCCCTCGACGGCTTCGGAAGCGAGAGCAGTCTGCAGGGTCTTGGCCTTGTCGCGCAGATCCTTGAACTGTTTGAGTTTGCTGAACATAAGCTTGGGCCGGCACAGGGCGCCGGACCGGTAAAGTGATCAGAATTGGGGCATTTTTTCCGCGACTTTCGCGCTGGCCGGGGTTGCGGCCGGGGTCGGAGTCGCGATTTGCCGCTGGTCGAGATTGCGGAAGCTGACGCGGGCTTCGTCGAAGAACATCTTCACGACGCCGGTCGGGCCATTGCGGTGTTTGGCGACGTGGATCTCCGCGAGGTATTTCTCGTCGAGCGGCACGTCTTCGGCCTTGTAGTTGCGGTCGGCCGATTTGCGGTAGATGAAGAGCACGACGTCGGCATCCTGTTCGATGGAACCGGATTCGCGCAGGTGGGACAGTTTCGGGATGGCTGGTTTTTCGTTTTCCGTGGCGCGGGAGAGCTGGGAGAGCGCGAGCACCGGGACGTTCAGTTCGCGGGCGATGCCTTTGAGGGCGCGGGTGATCTCGGCGACTTCCTGAACGCGGTTATCGGATTTGCCGCCGCGCGATTCCATGAGCTGGATGTAGTCGATGACGATGAGTCCGAGGCCATGCTCGATCTGCAGGCGGCGCGCTTTGGTGCGGATCTCCATGATGTTCACGTTGGCCGTGTCGTCGATGTAGATCGGGGCTTCGGATAGGTTGCCAAGGGCGTGGCCGATGCGTTCGAAGTCGCCGCTCGAACCCTTGTCGTTCAGGTTGCCTGTGCGCATGCGCCAGAGATCGACGCCGGCTTCGGCGCAGATGAGGCGGTCGACGAGCTGATCCTTGGACATTTCGAGCGAGAAGATACCGACCGGGACCTTGTGCTTGGTCGCGGCCATACGAGCGATGTCGAGCGCCAAGCTGGTCTTGCCGACCGACGGGCGTGCGGCGAGGACGACGAGGTCGGAGCGCTGGAGGCCGCCGAGTTTGGCGTCGAGGTCGGTGAAGCCGGTCGGGACGCCGCGCAATTTGCCGCGCTCGCGGTGCAGTTCATCGATGCGTTCGAAAGCCGAATCCAGTGCGTCCTTGAGCGAGGTGAAGTTGGTCTTCAGGTATTTCTGTGAGACGCCGAAAAGTTTCTGTTCCGCTTTGTCGAGGACCGCGTCGATCTCGCCGTCCTCTTCGTGGCCGAGTCCGGTGATTTCCGTGGCGGCTTGCAGCAGGCGGCGCAGGGTCGCTTTCTTCTGGATGATGGCGGCGTAGTGGTGCAGATGGGCCGCGGTCGGGACGATGCTCGTGAGTTCGATCAGGTAGGCGCGGCCGCCGATCGCCTCGAGCTGGCCCTTGTCGTTCAGGCGATTGGAGAGCGACAGGATGTCGATCGGTTCGCGCTTGGCGAACAGGTCGAGGATGGCCTCGTAGATGTCGGCGTGCACCTGCCGATAAAAATCTTCCGGCCTGACCAGGTCGGCGATCTTGATGGCGGCGTCCTTGTCGATGAGGAGCGAACCCAGGAGCGATTGCTCGGCCTCCAGGTTCTGCGGCGGGATTTTTTCAGCCATAGGTATCGTTTAACAAGGTCAACTTTACTCGATGAGGCCCGAAGAGGCAATGCTGAAAAGAGGTCTGGCTGGGGTCAAACTGGTGATAAAAATGTGGACAGGTGGGGAAAGGAGTGCGGAAATGAAGGAGTGATGGAGTTATAAGGTCGTTCTCCCGCACTCCCGCACTCCCGCACTCCCGCACTCCCGCACTCCTGCACTCTCTTATAAAAAAACCGCCTTATCCCTGAGGATCAAGCGGCGAGGGCGTTCAGCGGAGATAAGACTCCAGGAACGCACAGACGTGTTCGTTCGTGAGGAAATCCAGGTGGTCGTGCGCGCAAAGAGCGTGTTCGGCGCCCGGAAATAACGCATGTTTCGCCGGGCAGGTCCAATCCTTGGTGCCGCCCACGGAAACGTAGCGCGGACCGGCGGGTAGTCCCGCGGCTGTGACTTCGGTCAGGATCTCGCTGCCCGGAAGCAGTTGGATCGCCATGTTGGCGAAATAGCCGGTGAGCAGGAAGCCGAGCGGGGTGATTGTGCCAAGGTATGGCGTGCTGTAGGTGACGAAGGTCCGGATCTTGGCCGCGAGGTCGGAGCGCTGCAAGACACGAAGCGCGGCGATTCCACCCATGCTATAGGCTAGGATGTCGACCTTGTCGTTACCGGTCCGTTCCAGGACTTCGCGCAGCGTTTTTTCGGTCAGATCCGACCGTCGTCGGATATCGCGCATGCTGCGGAAGCTGTGTGGGACGATCCAGACTTCGCGGCCGCGCTGACGGAAAAAACGTTCGGCTTTTCCGAGCGGCATCGGGATCGGGAGAGGAAAGAATCCGCCGACGATTACGAGCGGCGGAAGAATTTCGGATCGGACCGATGTGTCGGTCATGGCTAACCTCCAGGATCATCGAGTTTTGTCCAAAGAACTGCCTGACATCATTTCAATACCGTCTGGTCCGATTGTCAACGTCTCGGTCGGCGGTTCATGGTATAATCATCCGGTTATGACCAAAGAAACGAAGGACCACTGGCTGGCGGCGGCGTCGCTCACCGGCACGATCATCGGCGTCGGCATCTTCGGCGTGCCTTACGCCGTGAGCGTGGTCGGCGTCCTGCCGGCGCTGGCGTTTTTTGTCGTGCTCGGCGGCATCCAGCTCTTGCAGCATCTGTATCTCGCCGAGGTCGCCATGATCTGCCCGGACAAGCTGCGTTTTCCCGGACTCCTCGGCCGGTACGTCGGGCCGCGGGCCCGGGCTGTCGGCGGCGTGGCTAACATCTGCGGCCTGTGGGTCGGCATGGTCGCCTACGTCATCGTCGGCGGCGAGTTCCTGAGCGTGCTCCTGAAGCCGTTTCTGGGCGGCGAGACCTTTCAGTATCAGGTCGTCTGGGGCGTGCTCGGCGCGGCGGCGGTCTACTTCAGCCTCAAGGCGATCTCCCGGCTCGGCCTGCTCACCATCTCGGCGCTGATCTTCGCGTTCATCCTGATCTTCCTGCGGGCGATCCCGGCGGTCCGCGCGGCGAATTTCGCGCTGGTGGACATCAAGGACCTGTTCCTGCCGTACGGCATTTTCCTGTTCTCGCTCAGCGGTTATCCCGCGATCCTCGAGATGGAAGATGTGCTTGAAGGCCGGCACAAGAATTATCGCTCGGCCGTCGTCATCGGGACGCTCGTCGGCGCGGCGCTCACCATTGCGTTCGGCCTCGTGGTCTACGGCGTCACAGGCGCGGCCACCACAGAGGACGCTGTGTCAGGGCTCAAAGCCGTGCTCGGCGGCAATATCGCCACGCTCGCGGCGCTTCTCGGGTTCCTGGCCATCGTCAATTGTTTCCTGGACATCGGCGTCAATCTGCGCCACACGTTCCAGTATGATTATAAGATGCCGCGTCTCGCCGCCTGGGCGTTAACGGTCGGCGTGCCGTTCGCGATCTTCCTGTCCGGGAGCAAGAGCTTCACGGCGCTGGTCAGTTTCAGCGGCGCGGTCTTCGGCGGCGTCACGGCCATCCTGCTCGCAATCCTGTATATCGCCGTGACCAAACACCATCTGTCGTCGGACCGGCCGCCATTGCGTGTGCCCCTCTGGATCGCTTACGCCTCGATTATCCTTCTGGCCGCCGGCGCGGCGATCACCATCGCGCACGACGCGGCCGGCTTGCTGCGAGGTTGAATCGTTGCTTCATCATTGATCGAAAAACCGCCCTTCCGGGGGCGGTTTTGTTGATGGGAATCATCCGGGAATCCGGAATCAGCGTCTTTTGATCGCCAGCTCGACGGTGTTCCGGACGAGCATCGCGACCGTGACCGGGCCGACGCCGCCCGGGACGGGCGTGAGCCAGCCCGCGGCTTCGCGCGCGGAAACAGCTTCGACGTCGCCTGTGAGTCTGCCGTCGACGCGATTCGTGCCGACGTCAATGATGATCGCTCCGGGTTTGATCAGCGCGCCGGTCAGGAAGTTCGCGCGCCCGACGGCGATGATCACGAAATCAGCCTCGCGGCAGTGTTCAGCCAGCTTGGGGTCGTCGGGATGGAGGTATGAAGGTCTGGCGCCGGCGTCGCTCAGAGTGCGGGTCAGCGGGCGGAAAAAGATCCGGCTGTTGGCGATGACGAGAGCGTTCAGTCCGGCGAGGTCCGCGCCGGTCGATCTCGCGAGCTCGATGATCCCGGCGGCGAGTCCTGGCGTCAGGCGCGGCCGGCCGGCGTCGAGCAGCTCCAGGTTGGCGGGATGGAAGCCGTCGGCGTCTTTGGCCGGGTCGATGGCGCCGATGATCGCGTCCGCGTCGAGTCCGGCGGGCAGCGGCAGCTGGACGATAATGCCGTCGATGCCGGGATCGGCATTCAGGGACCTGACCGCCGCGAGGACCTCGTCTTGTCCGGCTGCGGCCGGCAGCAGCACTCGGCGGAAGTCGATCCCGAGTTTCGCGCACGCCTTTTCTTTCAGCGAGACGTAAAGATGCGAGGCCGGATCGTCGCCGACGAGGACCGCGGCGAGGCCGGGCCGGAATTTCAGACCCGCCAGCAGTTCAGCCGTCTCTCGGTCGAGTTTTCGCGCCACGGCTTTGCCGTCGATCATTTCGGCCGGCATATCAGTCCAGGATCAGTTCGCCGTAGATCGGGTGGGCGGCGGCGAGTTCGCGGACGCGCTTGGCGGCCGTTTCTTTGGCGAAACCGTCCTCGGGCGACTTCAGCACCCGGCCGATGAGTTTGGCCACTTCGGCGAGCTCTTCCGAGCCGAAACCGCGCGTCGTGAGGGCCGGCGTGCCGATGCGGAGACCGGACGGGTCGAGCGGCTTGCGGGTATCGAAGGGGATCAGGTTCTTGTTCGTGTAGATGCCGACGGCATCCAGCGCGGCTTCGGCGGCTTGGCCGCCCAGGCCCAGAGGCGAGAGGTCGACGAGCACCAGATGATTGTCCGTGCCGCCGCTCACGATCCGCAGTCCTTCGGCGGCGAGTCCGGCGGCGAGCGTTTTAGCGTTCGCCAGGACCTGTTTTTGATAATCAACGAAAGACGGCTCCAGCGCTTCCTTGAACGCCACGGCCTTGGCCGCGACCGCGTGGTCGAGCGGGCCGCCCTGGATCCCCGGGAAGACCGCGGAGTCGACGCGCCGGGCCAGATCTTTTTTGTCGTCCGGCCGCAGGCGATCCTCGCGCCGGCACAGGATCATCGCGCCGCGCGGTCCGCGCAGCGTCTTGTGCGTGGTCGTCGTGACGACGTCGGCGAAGGGGACGGGATCAGGATGGACGTGCGCGGCCACGAGGCCGGCGAAATGCGCCATGTCGACCATCAGGTAAGCGCCGACCTCGTCGGCGATGGCGCGGAATGCTTCGAAATCAAGATGCCGCGGATAGGCGGTGAAACCAGCGACGATGATCTTCGGTTTTTCGCGCTTGGCGATGGCGCGGACCTCGTCCATGTCGATCCGTTCCGTGTCGCGCCGGACGCCATAGGACGCGATCTTGTAGAAACGGCCGGAGAAATTGACCTTGCTGCCGTGCGTCAGGTGGCCGCCGTGCGCGAGATCGAGCGCCAGCACGGTGTCGCCGAGTTCGGCGAGCGCGAAGTAGGCGGCCAGATTCGCCTGCGAACCGGCGTGCGGCTGGACATTGGCGTGCTCGGCGCCGAAAAGCTGCCGGGCGCGCTCGATGGCCAGGTTCTCGATCACGTCGATATGCTGGTTGCCGCCGTAGTAGCGCTTGCCCGGATAGCCCTCGGAATATTTGTTGGTGAGCGGCGTGCCGAGCGCCTCGAGGACCGGCAGCGAGACGATATTCTCGGAGGCGATCATTTCCAGGCCTTCGCGCTGGCGGCGGATCTCGCCCGCGACGGCCGCGGCGACCTCCGGATCAGCAGCGTTCAGATTTTCGAGATATTTGGGCATAGAGGTTGCTGGCATCATCGCATAAATGGCGCGGTTTGAACAGGCTCGGCGGCGTCATGGCGAACCGTATAAGACAGCTTGCTTTGCGGGGCCGGCGGCGCGCGCAATAAAAAAACCGCGATCGCCAGGATCGCGGCCTCGTCGTTACCTCTCTTCGAGGCGATGCGAGCAAAGTTCTATCCATTTTTCGGTTGGACTGCGGTCGGCGAAGACGAAACAGGGGACATTGTCCGCAATGCCCTGACATTGCTCTAATCTGAGGGCGCGGCCGCTGCGGTTGATGATGGCGAATTTCAGCTCGCCAGCGGCGATGCAGGATCTGATGAGATCGTTGATCTCATAGTTGGCGACGCTACGCGGCTCAAGATCGATCTTCTCTATCCTTGGCAGATCCACGGGGTTGGCGAAGACATAGATCTGGAGCCGGCCATTGTCGGTTCCGAGGCAAAGATACAGCTTGTCCTCCGTGTGGTTTTCGAAAACGAGTTTCGTGACCGGGTTTTTCGACATGGATGATCTCTCCTCGTCTGAAAAATGTTTCAAAGGACGATCAGGATATCTGCTTGTTACTTAACATCTCAGTCTGGTCCTGTCAATCCGGCCGGCCTCGCCGGCGCAATAAAAAACCGCGGACTCAAGGGCCGCGGTCGCGTGGTCGGTCGGTTCAGTCGTCCAGCGGGTCGTCGGGCGAGCAGAACGTGAGGATCTGTCCGTCCGGCATCTTGAAGCGTCCGGGTGTGAAGCAGATCGTCTGGCCATGGTTGATGACCTCGAAGCTCAGCTTGTTGTTCGTGATGCAGGACCTGATGCGGTCGTCGATCACGTAGCTCGTGATGTGCCGCGGTTTGAACTCCCGGGCGCCGGGGGTCGGATCGTGGTAGACGTTGATCTCCAGCGTGCCGGATTTGGCTTTGATCGAAAGGTACAAAGTGTCCATCGTGCGGTTCTCGAAGTAGACTCGGGTGTGTTCGCCGCTCATGAGCGACTCCTTTTCGCGGTTGCGGTAAGAAAAAGAACGATCCCAAGGACCGGCCGCAATTTATCATTTCAGGAAAATTCCGGCAACTGCGCCGGCTGGGTCAGGGCGCGCGGCGGCCAGAAACAGACGCGCGGCGCGGTTGAAACATCGTCATTTATCGGCGCAGACTTTCAGGCCAGTCTTTTCAGCATGTAAGTGCCTTGCCGCCGATAGCCGAGCTTGCGGTAGTAGCCGCGGACGCCGACGCCGGAGATGACCGCCAGTTTCTTGTAACCGGCTTTTTTCGCGAGTCGTTCCGCTTCGGCCATGAGGCGCCGGCCGAGGCCTTTGTGCTGCGAGGCTCGCGGATCGTGTGCAGCGATCGGTACCAGATGGCCATAGGTGTGAAGTTCGCGAAGAAAAGCGGCGCCGCGGATCTCCGGCAGCAGTCCGTACAATTTTTTGCGATCAACTCCGTCTCTCCCTGACTCCGTCTCTCCCTGACTCCGTCTCTCCCTGACTCCGTCTCTCCCTGGCAACCTCAACCGGCAGAAAGCGAAGACCCCGCGCCGGCTCCGGTCTTCGAAACTCAGGAAATGCTCGAGGCCGCCCGAGGCTTCGTATTTCAGGTCGAACAGTTTCGGCGCGGCGGCGAGGAGCGCCGGGCGGTCTTTCGCGGCGTGGCCGATCTCGCGGCAGCGGAGGCAGCGGCAGCGCAGACCGCGCTCGGCCATGATCCGAGCGATGTCCTGGCGGAGGTTGGTCACGGGGTTGCCGGCTTTGATGGAAGTGGAAGGGATGTCGCGGATGAGCCGCGAGATGCGGCAGTAGGGCGGCACGCCGGTCTTGAATTCGATCAGCAGCTCCAGGAGTTTGCGGTCGGAGTAGGGGACGTAAGCGCCGCGCTTCCATTCCTGGTACAGCGCCGCTGATTCCAGCACCACGCAGGGATAGACCTTGATCATGTCCGGCCGGTAGCCGGGGTCGCTGAAGATCGTCCGCAGGTCGCGTAGATCCGAGGCCGGGGTCGCGCCGGGGAGCTGCGGCATCAGGTGGAAGTCGGTCTTGTAGCCGGCGTCCTTGAGGAGCCGTGTGGCCCGGATGACGGCGGCGGCGTCGTGGCCGCGCTGGACGCGGAGCAGCAGCCGGTCGTTGACGCTCTGCACGCCGAGTTCGACGCGGGTGCAGCCGAGCTCGCGCAGCCGGACGATCTCGGTCGGCGTGATCCGGTCCGGACGCGTTTCGAGCGTGAGTCCGATGACGCGATGGGTGGCGGTCTCGTTGATCACCTGCGCGGCGGCGAGCGTCCGCGGCGAGCGCCGGACGGTCCCGCCGAAATTATTGCAGGCGTCGAAACATCTCTTGATGAACCATTGCTGGTACTGCCAAGGATACGCCGACCAGGTGCCGCCTTTGACGATGAGTTCGATCTTGTCGGACGGGTGGCCGTTACCCTGGAGCGCCCGCAGTCGGCGCGACACTTGCCGCCAGGGATCGAAACCGGCGTCGACCGCGCGCATGGCGGCCGGTTCGTTGGCCAGGTAGCTTTTCGGCATATTCCGCTCGGTCGGGCAGTACAGGCAGCGGCCCGGGCAGGGATAGGGTTTGGTTAGGACGGTGATGATCGCGACGCCGGAGAGCGAGCGGACGTCGCGGCGGCGGAGGAGGCGATCGAGGCCGGCGTTCGCGGCGGCGGGGTCGGCCGCGATGATGGTCTCATAGGCTTGACGGAGTTCGGTCGTGGTCGGCAAACCGCGCCCGGAACCGCGGGTCAGCTCCCGTTTCAACGCCGAAAGAGCGTCCTTGTCTTGGACGCCGCGCGCCAGAGATGTTTTAATTATGGCTAGTGCCAATTCCGAGACTTTTTTCATGCGCGAAGAAACAGCCAAAAAAATAATGGATTCGGTCCGCAGCGGCTACGATACCATTGCCGGGGAGTTTGCGGCTAGTCGCAGCGATCTGCAGTGGCTGGAACTCGATGATTTCCGCCGGCGGGTGAAGAGCGGCGACCGCATCCTTGATCTCGGCTGCGGTAGCGGCCGCGTCTTCAAGCTGTTCGCCGGCGCAGCCATCGAATATGAAGGGTTGGACGTTTCTCCGGAACTCGTGGCGATCGCCCGGCGCGAGAATCAGGATCTGCTCGCGACCTTCCGCGTCGGTTCGATGCTCGCGCTGCCGTATGACGACGCGTCTTTCGATGTCGTGCTCATGATCGCTGCGCTGCATCATGTTCCCTCGCGGCGTTTCCGTCTGCAGGCCGTGCGCGAAGCAGCGCGCGTTCTTCGGCCCGGCGGGCTGCTGCTCCTGACCAACTGGGACCTGTGGAGCCACCCCAAGCGCTGGCGCTGGCTCGGGCGCAACCTGTGGCGGAAAGCGACCGGCCGCTCGGATCTCGACTGGAACGACGTGCTCGTGCCCTGGGTCCGCGGCGTCGCGGAAACGGTCTGGCGTTATTATCATCTTTTCACCCTGGCCGAACTGCGCCGGCTCTGCCGCGCCGCTGGTCTCGAGGTCGAGGAGAACGTCCGGGTCGGCGAGCGCCGGCGCGGCGGCGCCGCGAATCTGAAGACCGTCTGCCGCAAACCGCTCGGCTGAACCGGTCCGGCCGGTCCCTGATTTGACAGGACCGGTCTTTTGTTGCTCCATAGATCATTTTGTCGCTTTTTTCTTTTGCTTTAACCGTGGTAAACTGAGCTCCATATGTCGTTATTCGAGGGCGTCAAAAAGGTCCACATGGTCGGCGCGGGCGGCATCGGCGTTTCCGCCGCGGCCAAGCTTTTGGCGCACGAGGGCAAGATTGTCACTGGATCCGATCTCGGGCGCAACGAGGCCGTCGGCGAACTCGAAGCGGCCGGCATCCGCGTGAGCCTCGGCCACGCGGCGGAGAATCTGCCGGCTGACGCCGACCTGCTCGTCTATTCGTCCGCCGTCTCGGCGGCCAATCCTGAACGGGCCGAAGCCGCGCGCCGGGGCATCCGCCAATTGAGTTACTTCGAATTCCTCGGCGAGTATTCGCGGACCAAATGGACGATCGCGGTCTCGGGCACGAATGGCAAGAGCACGACCACGGCCATTCTGGGACTCATCCTCGAAGCCGCGGGCCTCGATCCGACGGTCATCGTCGGCTCCAAGGTCCGGTCGTTTCCCGATCAGAACCTGCGCCTGGGCCGCGGGAAATATTTCGTCGTCGAAGCCTGCGAACATCAGGCGCACATGCTGGAGCTCGTGCCGCGGATGATCGTGCTCACCAATATCGAGGAGGATCATCTGGATTATTATCGCGACCTCGAACATATCCGCGCCACTTTCCAGAAGTACGTCGGGTCGCTGCCGACTGACGGCGCGCTGATCCTGAACGCCGATGATCCGGTGAGCTGCGACGGCCTTCAGCCGCCGGTCGCGCCGCGGACCTATGGTTTCGCCGGCGCGGCGGATTATCGCGCCGCGGACACGCGTGTCGGCGGCGGCCGCCAGAGCTTCGTGGTCTCCGGTCCCGGCGGCGGGCTCGGACGCTTCGAATTGCCGTTGCCCGGCAGCTTCAACATCATGAACGCGCTCGCAGCCATCGCTGCCGCCAGCGAACTCGGCGTTCCGGACGAGATCATCAGGCGGTCGCTCGCGGGCTTCCCCGGACTCTGGCGCCGTTTCGAAAAAGCGGGGGAGCGCGGCGGCGCGCCGATCTATTCCGATTACGGCCATCATCCGACCGCGGTCGCCGGCACCGTTCAGGCCGCGCATGAATTCCATTCGGATCGCCGCGTCGTGCTTTGTTTCCAGCCGCATCAGCACAGCCGCACGAAAAAACTTTTTGAAGAATTCGTCGCTTCCTTCGATGGCGCCGACGTCCTGGTGCTCGCCGAGATCTTCGACGTGGCCGGCCGGGAAGAGTCTGCGGACAGTGATGTCAGTTCCGCCAAGCTCGTCGAAGCCGTGCTCCGGCGCGACGCCGTGAACGGCCGCGTGCGGCCGGTCTTCCATGCCGCGGATCCGGCGGCGGCCAAGCGGATCCTCATTGAACTTCTGCGCCCAGCGGACGTCTGTCTCGTGATGGGCGCCGGCGATATCTACAAGATCGCCGCGGAACTCGCTGATCCTCGCTTATGATCGAACAGCTCCGGCAAAAGATCTCGCCACTGGTCCGCGCGGGCGTGCCGCTCGCGCCATTCACTACTTTCCGGATCGGCGGTCCGGCGGAATATTATTTCGAAGCGCAGCGCGCCGACGACGCAATCCTGGCTGTCCGAACCTGTCGGGAACTGCGCCTTCCTTATTATGTCCTCGGAGGCGGCTCCAATCTGCTCGTGAGCGATGAGGGCATCAAAGGCCTGGTCATCCGTCTCGTGAATCGCGGCCTCGTCATCGAGGGTGACAAGGTTGCTGTGGAAGCCGGGACGCCGGCCGGTTTCGTCGCCGTGAAGACCGCCGCGGCCGGACTCGTTGGTTTCGAATGGGCGGTCGGTCTGCCGGGAACGATCGGCGGCGCGATCCGCGGCAACGCGGGAATGTTCGGCGGCGAGATGAAGGATTCCGTCGAAGCAGTGCGCGTTCTTCTGGCCGACGGCCAGGACCGGATCATGACCAAGGCCGAGTGCGGGTTCGCTTATCGCGAGAGCATCTTCAAGACTCTGTCGGGCGCGACGATCCTGTCTGCAATCCTGGCGCTGCAGCCCGGCGCTGATCCGGCCGCGGCCCAGGCGAAGATGCGCCAGTATCTGGCCGACAAGGCGGCCAAACAACCGCTCGACAAATACAGCGCCGGCTGTGCGTTCAAGAACTGGAAGCCGCGGGATCCCGAGACTGAACTGCCGATCATCCGCAAGACGCTCGATCTCAACAAGGACGAGTCGATCCCTTTCACCAAAGACGGCGGCATCCCCGCTGGCTGGATCATTGACCGCGCCCAGCTCAAGGGCTTGAAAGTCGGCCATGCCGCGGTCTCGGAAAAACACGCCAACTTCATCGTGAGCGACGGCCAGGCGAACGCTTCCGAGATCATCGCGCTCACGTCCGCTATTAAAATGAAGATCCGCGATCTGACCGAGGGCGTGATCGAACTTTTGGATGAGATCGAATACGCGGGGTTTTAGGGAGTTGGGGAGTCAGGGAGAGACGGAGTCAGGAAGTGGCGAAGAGACGGAGCTTGGTAGTCATGACTGTTCCTTGACTCCGCCACGTCGCTCGCGAACGACATGGCTCCGCATCTTCGTCTCTCCCTGACTCCGTCTCTCCCGCACTCCTACACTTCAGCACTCCTGCACTCCCGCACTCTCCCATTCCCCCAACCCCCTCTGGTCCTTTCCCGCCGTATCCGGTAATATGGTTGGGCTTAATACTTCGAAAATTCATCAATAAACACTGACCGAAAATCATTATGCAGGTCGATATCAAAGCCACGGGGATGGAGCTCACAGATGCTCTTCGCGCTTTCGTCCAGGAGAAAATTGACATGCTTGACGCCAAGACCGTCCGTTTCGGCGACGTCGTCCGCGCCGAGGTCGAGGTCGGCCGGACCACTGCTCATCACAAGAACGGCGAGGTCTATCGCGCCGAGATCCACGTCCGCCTGCCGGGCAAGGTCGTTTACGTCGAGTCGTCCGATGAGGATCTCTACGTCGCCATCAATCAGGCCCGCAAAGAAGCGGAACGCGAGATCATCGAATACAAGGATATCCACGACAGCCAGAAGAAAGGCCGCTGAAACTAAATCCGGCGCACATCTATCCGCATGTCCTTGCTGACCAAGATCTTCGGCGACCCCAACGAGCGTGTTCTGCGTTCTTACGCCCCGATCATCGATAAGATCAACGCGCTTGAGGCCGAATATTCTCAGTTGTCTCCGGACCGGCTCCGGGAGGCGAGTTTGGCGTTGCGCGCGCGGCTTGCCGCCGGCGAGAGCACCGATCAGATCCTGCCCGAGGCTTTCGCGCTCTGCCGCGAGGGGGCCAAGCGCACGCTCGGCCAGCGCCATTTCGACGTCCAGCTCATCGGCGGCATCGTCCTGCACCGCGGCCAGATCGCCGAGATGCGCACCGGCGAAGGCAAGACGCTCACTTCGACCTTGCCGATCTACCTGAATGCGCTCACCGGTCTCGGCACGCACGTCGTCACGGTCAATGATTATCTCGCCCGCCGCGACGCGGTCTGGATGGGGCAGATCTACGACTTTTTGGGACTGACCGTCGGCTGCATCAATCATGATTCCGCTTTCATCTACGATCCGACCTGGAAAGCGCCGCCCAAGGAGACGGAACTCACCGGCGCCGACCTTGAAGCCGCGGCCGCCAAGGAACAAGAGGGCGCGACCGACAAGAAGCGCGACGAGACCGGCTCGTTCCTCGTGCAGATGGATTACATGCGGCCGGTGCCGCGTCGCGAGGCTTACCAGGCCGACATCACCTACGGCACCAACAACGAGTACGGTTTTGATTTCTTGCGCGACAATATGGTCATGCGGCCGGAGTCCCGCGTCCAGCGCGACCTGAATTTCGCCATCATCGACGAGGTCGATTCCATCCTGATCGACGAAGCGCGCACGCCGCTCATCATCTCCGCCCCGGCCGAAGAGGCCGCGGAGATCTATTACCGTTTCGCCGAGCTTGTGAAGCGGCTCCAGGCCAACGAGGACTATAACGTTGACGAGAAGATGCGCGCGGCGACGCTCACCGAAGCCGGCATCTCCAAGCTGGAGAAATGGCTGAACGTGGAGAATATCTACGAAGCCGGCGGCGTCTCGACGGTCCACCACATCGAGTCCGCGCTCAAGGCCGAGACGCTCTATAAGCTCGACCGCGATTACGTCGTCAAGGACGGCGAGGTCATCATCGTTGATGAGTTCACTGGGCGGCTGATGTACGGCCGGCGCTATTCCGAGGGTCTGCACCAGGCCATCGAGGCCAAGGAAGGCGCGAACATCCAGCGCGAGAGCCAGACCTTGGCCACTGTTACGTTCCAGAATCTTTTCCGCATGTACAAGAAGCTCGCGGGAATGACCGGCACGGCCGCGACGGAAGCCGAAGAGTTCTCCAAGATCTACAACCTCGACGTCGTCGTGGTGCCGCCGAACCGGGAGTCGCGCCGCGCCGACCTGCCGGATCGCGTCTATAAGAATGAGACCGGCAAGTTCACGGCCGTGGTCCGCGAGATCAAGGAGCGCCACGAGAAAGGCCAGCCGGTGCTTGTGGGCACCATTTCCATCGAGAAGAACGAGATCCTGGGCGAGTTCCTGCGCAGCGAGGGCATCCCGCACGAACTCCTGAACGCCAAGAACCACGAACGCGAGGCGCAGATCATCGCGCAAGCCGGCCGCGCCGGCGCCGTGACGGTCGCCACCAACATGGCCGGCCGCGGCGTGGACATCATCCTCGGCGGCAATCCGCCGGACCCGACCGCGGCCGCGAAGATCCGCGACCTCGGCGGCCTCATGGTCCTCGGCACCGAACGCCACGAATCCCGGCGCATCGACAACCAGCTGCGCGGCCGCTGCGGCCGCCAGGGCGACCCCGGCGCCACCCAGTTCTTCGTGTCCATGGAGGACGATCTCATGCGCATCTTCGGTTCCGATCGGATGAAAGGCCTCATGGAACGCATGGGCATTCCCGAAGACATGCCGATCGAGAACAAGATGGTCTCGAACTCCATCGCCGCCGCCCAGCGCAAGGTCGAGGGCCACCACTTCGACATGCGCAAGCATCTCATCGAATACGACGACGTCCTGAACAAGCACCGCGAGGTCATCTACCGCAAGCGCCGCGAGATCATGGATACGCCGCCCGCCGACACCGCCGCCATCCGCGCCCGGGCGCTTGCCCTGGTCGAAACGGAGATCGAACAGGTGGTGCTGTTCCACACTTCGAGCGAGGACGAGAAATCCTGGAATCTGAAAGAGATCTACGAGGTGGCCGGTACCGTTTTCCCGGTGCCGGAATCTTTGCGCGTCGACCTCGGCCGGTTGCGCGAGACGGCCGGTTCGAAATTGCAGGACGCCGAAGCCCGGACCAGGATCATCGAACATCTGATGGCGCTCGCCGGCGCGGCCTACGACGATCTCGAGAAGCGCTTCAACGAAGCTGCGCAAGGTTTCGGTTCATTCGCCGAAGCGGTCAAGGGATTGATGCTGCGCGCCATCGACGTGATGTGGGTGGAGCACCTCGACGCCATGGAGCATATGCGCACCGGCATCGGTCTGCAGGGCTATGGCCAGCGCGATCCGCTCGTCGAGTACAAGCGCCAGGCTTACAGCATGTTCAACGAACTCGTCACGGCCATCAACAAGCAGACGGTCTATTCGCTCTACAAGATCGCCACGGCCCGGGAGATCGCCGGTTCGCTCATGGAGCGCAAAGGCGTCCAGTTATCGGCGCCGTCCAAAGGCGGGGAGAACGGTTCTTCATCCCACAAGGAAGACAAGGTCGGCCGCAACGATCCATGCCCGTGCGGCTCGGGGAAGAAATTCAAGAAGTGCCACGGGCAATAAAAAAAGCCCCGGGCGGTTCAGGCGCCGGAGCGTTTGAAGGTCTGTCCGCACTTGGGGCATTTCCGGCCCTTCGGCAGAAGAACTTTGCAGGACGGGCAGTAGAAGCGAAAACAGGTGTCCTGTATATCCGGAAAGAACAGGCAGATCGGGCAGAAACCATCTTTGTCCAGGCGTTCGTCGCAGGGCGGGTCGTCGTGGTGCAGGACCAGTTTGGCTTTCTTTGCGGTTTTTTTCGCAACTTTCTTCATTCAGGCCTCCTGTTGATGCAAGGAACGACAGAAAGATAACGCGGCCGCGGCGGCCGGTCAAGAGACGCCGACTATGCTGTGATATGCGATATGAGCGAGAAATTTGAACCGACATCAACATTCGCCGAGAGCGAACCAGCCATCCTTGATCGGCCGGAGTTTCAGGATTTCATCCGGGAGCGGCAGATCCGACCGGAGGACTTACCCCTGGTCGAGGAATTGGCGGCTTTTCCGAAAGACCTGGCCATCGCGGAGCTGCACAACCTTTTCAATGCGAATCACGAACGCAGCGGCCAGGCGTTGGAGAATCTGCTGCTCCACGCGCAGGACGGACAGAAAAAGTCGTTGTACGGAACGGCGCTGCGATTTTTCCAGGCGTACGACTGGACCGTGAGCTATAATCTGACGCGTCTGCTGGAAAAGATCTGAAAGCGAGCAGTGATCAATAGGATAGCAAAAACCCCAGCCAAAGCCGGGGTTTTTACGTCTCTTCGATAGCATGTGTTCGGAGAGGGTCTCGCGGTCGAAGTTCGGTATCAGGCTAAACAATGTTGCTAGATCCTGCTGATCTTCGGGACTGAGTGCATCCTGTCGTATGACGACGCGCGAGGTTTTGTACGGACGATAGGTGGAAGTTCGGTGTCAGGCTGATAACAATGTTACTGAATCCTGTCTGGCTTCAAGGTCCTCAGACCCTGCCAATAGGCAACCAATTTGTCCGTCTCAATTGCACTAGACTTTAAGATAGCATATCCTGAAGAAATTGTCAACCTAGCGACCTACTTAAGGCTAATCAGGCGCAAAATCATGAAGATCATCCTTGGTTCCGGTTCGAAGTGGCGGGCGAAGATCTTTGCTCAATTAGGGCTAGAATTCGAGACCATGGCCCCGGAGATCGACGAAAAAGCCATCCGCCGGGACGATCCCCAGGAGCTGGTGCTGGCCATCGCCGAGGCCAAAAGCCGGGCGCTTCGGGACCGGATCCAAGGACCGGCGCTCCTCATCACTTCGGACCAGGTCGTCGCGGTCGGCGGCCGCGTCCTCGAAAAACCGCGCGACGAGGCCGAGGCGCGCGAGTTCATGCGCCGCGCCGGCGACCATCCGGCGGAGACGATCACCTCGATCAACATCTTCAATACGGAGACCGGCCGGTCGGTCCAGGGCGTCGACGCGGTCCGGATCTTCATGACCGGTCTTCCAGACGCCGTGATTGACGCGCTCATCGCCAAGGGCGACGTTTTCACCTGCGCCGGCGGCATCGACATCGAGGATCCGCTCGTCCAGCCGTACATCAAAAAGATCGAAGGCGATCTCGATTCCGTGATCGGTCTGCCGCTCAAATTGACCCGGCAGTTGCTAGAAGAGGCGAAGTCTGGTGTATAATGCGGAACACTATGGTCCTCAAATCCAATCCGCTCGTCTGTCGTTTGCTCGAACTCGAATTGCCGACCGCTGATTTTGCCGTGTTCGGCAGCGGTCCCATGATGGCTCGCGGCTGGCGCGACAGCCGGGATCTCGATATCGTCGCGCGCGGCGCGGCCTGGGACAAGGCCAGACAGGTCGGCGTCGAAAGCTTCACCGCTGACGGCGCGGTGAAATACGTGATCGGACCGATCGAGGTCTTCGATTCCTGGGCTCCGGGCCAGTGGGACGTGAACGAACTCATCGACGGGGCGGAGCTGATCGACGGCGTGCGTTTCGTGTCGCTCGAGAACGTCATCAAATGGAAGCGGCTCATGGGCCGCCCGAAAGATCTCGAAGATATCAAGCTGATCGAGGACCGATTGCAGCCGAAATAAGCCATTCCGGCCCGCCAGCGGCCGCATTGACGGGAACGCGTTTTTGTGTCAATTTGGCAGGTCAGCCGCGCTGCGGCTGGACCTGTTTTTTGACAATCGACAAAAAAGGGGTCGGCGATGGATATCAACGACAAGCGCAAGATCGCCAAGAATTGGCGCGAGTACCTGGCTGAGACCGGGGAAAGTCTGAAGGTCTTCCGTTGGGTCTGGCGGGATCTGATCGATCCCGCAAGCAGGCGCCTGGCGCGGCTGATGCTGGCGCTCTCCGTGGCGAGTTCCGTTTTCGCCATGGCCCAGCCCTGGCTCGTCAAGTGGATCTTCGACGGCGTCATCGCCAGGGACCAGCGCCTGATCGTCCTGGGGCTGGCTGGTTTCCTGGCCTGCCTGCTCATGCGCCAGCTGTTCCATTTCCTGACGCAGTACTGCCGGGAATACATGTTCGGCGCGAACCACGTCCGCATTGACGAACGCCTCAGTGAACTCTTCTTCGCCAAGTCGCTCGGCCAGCACCTGCGCGACAACAGCACGCTGTCGGTCGGCAACATGGAGAAGGGGCGCGGCCGGGTCATGCATATCCAGGAGATGGTCATCTTCAATTGGCTGTCCGTCCTGCTCAACCTGGCGCTCGCCTTCGTCTTCCTCTGGTATCTGTCGCTCCTGGTCGGCTTCGCGGCCACGTTGCTCACGGTCAATTATTTCGTCTGGACGGTCTTCCTCAATCGCCGCTGCCTGGAGCTTTGCGTGCCCGTTGACGCCGAATTCCGGAAGCACAACCGCTACCGGGTCGAACGCTGGGACAAGATCGAACGGGTCAAGACCTGCGGTAAGGAGCGCGAGGAGACCGAACGCATCGCCGGTTGGCTGCGGGAGATCTTCGTCCGCGACCGGGGCTTCTGGCTCTGGTTCATCCGGATGATCAATCTCCGCTCGCTCATCGACGTCGCCGTTCTGGCGCTGATCATGGTCTACGGCGTCTGGCGCGCCTGGGAAGGCGTCTGGACGGTCGGACTGCTGTATCCGCTGTTCAGCTGGAGCCGCGCTTTCACCGACAATCTCGGGGTGGTCTCGCAGATGGAGCACCAGCTGAACGCGGCGATGCCTTCGATCAAGTCGATGATGGAAGCGCTGACCGCGCCGTCCGATATCGTCGATCGTCCGGATGCGATCGATCTGCCGGCGTCCGGGTTCAGCGTCGAGTTCCGTGGCGTTGATCATACTTACGTCGCGACCGGACTCGACGAGGATGCCGCGTCCTCGGCAGCCGCCGTCGCTTCCGGCCGGATCAAGAAGGCGGTGTTGAACGACGTCAGCTTCGCGGTCGGTCCCGGCGAGAAAGTGGCGCTCATCGGTTCGAGCGGCGCCGGCAAGACGACGATCATGCGGCTCCTGCAGCGTTACATGGACCCGGAGCAGGGGAGTATCCTCGTTGGCGGCCGCGATCTGCGCGACTATCGCCTGGGTTCCTGGACCGCGGCGCTGGGTTACATCGCCCAGCAGCCTCAGGTGCTCGACGGCACCATCCGTTCCAACCTGCTTTACGGTCTGGATCCAGGGGAGCGGGAGAAAGCGACGGATGCCGATCTTTGGAATCTGATCCGCCGGCTGAAGATCGACTTCGGCGATCGTCTGACCGAAGGCTTGGAAACCCGGGTCGGACGGAACGGACTCAAACTCTCGGGCGGCGAAGCCCAGCGTCTGATGATCGGCGCAGCGGCCATGCGTCGGCCGAGATTCATGATCATCGACGAGGCCACGAGCAGCCTGGATTCTTCGACCGAAAAAGAGGTCCAGCGCGGCTTGGCCGAGGTCCTCGCCGGCGACATGAGCGCTCTGGTCATCGCTCATCGCCTGAGCACCGTCCGCAACCTGTGCACCAAATTCCTGGTGCTCCGGAGCAGCGGTGAAACGGCGGAGAGCGGACCGCAGATCGAAGCGTCAGCCGGTTCGTTCGAGGAACTCTACCGGCTGTCGCCGACCTTCCGCCGTCTGGCCGACGACCAGGGCCTGAAGCTCTGATCGCCCCGTTCTTTCTTTCAGCCGCTCCTTCGGGAGCGGCTTTTCTTATATCATGATCATGAACCGCCGGTCCGGGTCGTGGTTTGGCGGTGCGCCGGATAAAAAAACGCCCGGCAGTTTTTGACCGGGCGCAGAGAGCGATTGTTTTTCCGTCGGCGAGACGGACGCGAGTTGTTCCGGATCATCGCCTGACGACGCGGATCTTGCCATCGGCCGTCCGTTCGATGTGTCCGAGCCGCAAAGCTTCGTTCAGACCCTCGCGGATGGCGTTCAGCTTCTCTTGGTGATACTGCCGCAGGATCTCTTCATCGGTATAACCGATGCGGTGCGCGAGTCCGTCGACTAACTTTTTTTCGTCGATACAGAGGGAGCCTTCTTTGTTCCGGGACAAGGCGCCGATCTCCGAGGCGATCAGTTCCGCGCTGACACCCAAAGAACGATAGGACATGATTGTCTCCTTCCGCGATCTGATTGCGGGTTGCGTGTCTGCTTATTCATTATCACGCCTCCGGGCTTCGGGCAAGCGCTGTTTAAGCCGTTGGAACGGCGATTTTTGGAGGCTGAGGCCGTCTGATTGCCAGGGAATGTGTTCCGTAACGTCGTTACTTGTTGCCAAAACTCAGCGCCTGAATTAAGATGATTCGCGACTGCGTTTAACTTTAAAGCGAGGCGCAAGCCCTCTTTTTGTTCTGCCGCTATGGCTAAGATCTCCGTTAAGTCGTTTTTTTCCGCCATCCTGGGAGGACTGGCCTCTTTGGTCGTCCCGAAAACTCCGCGCGGCCGCGTCCGTCAGGCAGTTGTTTTCGTGTTACTGCTCATGGTCGTCGCCGGCAACCTCAGCCACCCCAAGTATTGGGATGACGCCGCTGATTGGGTGAACGGCAAGACGGGGATGAAGATCCCGCATTTCTGGAACGTGCCTTACCGCCTCGGACTTGATCTGCAGGGCGGCGCCCATCTCGTCTACACGGCCGATGTCCGCAATATCGCGGAATCTGAAAAGCCGGACGCGATGTCGGGCGTGCGCGACGTCATCGAGCGCCGCGTGAACGCTTTCGGCATCTCCGAACCGGTCGTCCAGACCAATAAGTCCGGCAGCGACTGGCGCGTGACCGTCGATCTGGCCGGCGTCAAGGATATCAGCGAGGCGATCAAACTCATCGGCGAGACGCCGATCCTGGAGTTCAAGGAAGAGAACACTGATCCGCCGCGGGCGCTGACCGCCGACGAACAGAAACAGCTCGCTGATTTCAACGCCGCCGTGACCCTGCGGTCCAGGGAGGTTTTGGCCAAGGCTGTGAAAGCGGGCGCTGACTTCGGCGCGCTCGCCGCTGAATATTCCGATGACGCCGCGACCAAGGACAAAGGCGGCGATCTCGGTTTCGTCAGCTCCCAGGGCGAGTTCGCCGCCGCGATCGACAAGATCGTGGCCAAGAGACTGAAGCCTGGAGCGGTGCTCGCCGAGACCGTTAGCGATGACGCCGCCATCCGCATCGTCAAGTACGTCGCCAATCAGGAGGCTGGCAAAGAAGTCCGGGCCCAGCACATCCTGATCAGCTGGCAGGGAGCCGAGCGCAGCGAACAGACGCGCACCAAAGAGCAGGCTCAGGCGCTCATCGCCAACCTGGCTTCGCGCGCCACGGCCGCCAATTTCGGCAGCCTGGCCAAGAGCAATTCCGATGACGCCGGCAGCGCCGCTTCGAACGGCGACCTCGGCTGGTTCGGCGCCGGCGCCATGGTCAAGCCTTTCGAGGACGCCGTTTTCGCCCTGGAAAAGGGCGGTATCTCGGCCGTCGTCGAGAGCCCCTTCGGTTTCCATCTCATCCGCAAGACCGACGAGCGGCCGCTCTACGAGTATCAGCTCGCCCAGATCCTGTTCACGAAGAAGACCTCGGCCGACATCCTGCCGCCGGCTTCGCCTTGGAAGAACACCGAGCTTTCCGGCAAGGACCTGAAGTCCTCCTCGCTGCAGTTCAGCCCGCAGACCGGCGAGCCGCAGGTCGGTTTGGAGTTCAATGATAACGGCAAGAAATTGTTCGCGGAGATCACCCAGCGCAACGTCGGCAAGCCCGTGGCGATCTTCCTCGATAACCAGCCGCTCTCGGTGCCGACGGTCAACGAGCCGATCCTCGATGGCAGCGCGGTCATCACCGGCAAGTTCACGATCCAGGAGGCTAAGCTGTTGTCCCGCCGCCTGAACGCCGGCGCCCTGCCAGTCCCGATCACTCTCGAAAGCCAGTCCACGGTCGGCGCCTCGCTCGGCAAGGATTCGCTCGACAAGAGCCTGTTCGCCGGGATCATCGGCTTCCTGATCATCGCGGCTTTCATGCTGCTGTATTACCGGCTGCCGGGCATCGTCGCCATCGTGGCGCTGCTGCTCTACACCGGCATCAACCTGGCGCTTTACAAACTCATCCCGGTCACGCTGACGCTCTCGGGCATCGCCGGTTTCATCCTGTCCATCGGCATGGCTGTCGACGCCAACGTCCTGATCTTCGAGCGCACGAAAGAAGAGCTGAAACGCGGCCGCACTCTCGGCTCGGCCATCGACGAGGGCTTCAAGCGCGCCTGGCTGTCCATCCGCGACTCGAACTTCACCACGCTCATCTCCTGCACCATCCTGTTCTACACGAGCTCCAGCCTGATCAAGGGTTTCGCCCTGACGCTCGGACTCGGCGTCGTCGTGTCCTTGTTCTCCGCCATCACCGTGAGCCGCACCTTGCTGCGCCTGGTCTCCGGTTGGCGCGTATTCCACAATTCCTGGTTCTACATGCCGGGCCTCAACCGCGCGCCGGCCGTGTCTAAATCGGACGACGAAGCCTAACCCGGCGCCACTCCTATGAGATTGCCCATCATCAAATACCGGAACGTTTGGTTCACCATTTCCGTCCTGCTCGTCATCGGCAGCATCGCGGCGCTCCTCCTGTTTCCGCTGCGCTACGGCATCGATTTCACCGGTGGTTCCATGATGGAAGTGGAGTTCACCGCCCAGATCCCGCAGGTTTCTGCTATCAGCGGCCTGCTGAACGAGGCTGGCTACAAGGATATCGTCATCCAGCCGCTCGGCGAGAAGGGGATGATCATCCGCCTGCCCGGCGTCGACGAGCCGACTCATCAGCAGATCCTCGTCGCGATGAAAGAGAAGCTGGGAGGCCTCGTGGAGCACCGGTTCGAGTCGGTCGGTCCGACCGTCGGCAACGAGCTCCGCAAGAACGCCGTCTGGTCGCTCACTCTCGTCCTCCTCGGCATCTGTTCGTACATCGCGTTCGCTTTCCGCAAGGTCTCGAAGCCGGTGGCTTCCTGGAAATACGGCATCATCACCCTGATTCCGGCCATCTTCCATGATGTGCTCCTGCCGATCGGCGTCTTCGCCGTCGTCGGCCACTACTTCATGGCCGAGATCAACTCGGCTTTCATCGCCGCCTTGCTGACCATTCTCGGTTTCTCGGTCCATGACACCATCGTCGTCTTCGACCGGATCCGCGAGAACTTGCTCAAGACGAACGGCACGTTCGAGGAGATCGTCGAGCGTAGCGTCAACGAGACTCTGGCCCGCTCGATCAACACTTCGCTGACCATTTTCTTCCCGCTCCTGTCCATCTTCCTCTTCGGCGGCGAGACGCTGAAATGGTTCTCGATGGTGCTCATCATCGGCCTCATCGCCGGCACCTATTCCTCAGTCTTTCTGTGTGCGCCGCTTCTGGTCGTCATGCAGAAGAAATCGAGCCGCTAGTCAGCCAAGCGAATAGCCACTAGTGCCGCCAGACACGTGTCTGGCGGCTTTTTGGTCGTGTTGACGGCAGTGCCGGCATTCAGTAAGATCAGCGCGTTCTTTATCAGGAGGTGAACGATGAGAATGCTGGAACGCGGCAAAAGCCAGTCAACGGTAGTTCTTTTCTCGGATGACGACAGCAGGAATCCTCATGCTGATTCGCTGGACTGCGAATGGTGCGACTCGAAGCTCGAGGTCACCATCGATGATATCCAGCTGGCCGAGGTCCCTACTGACAACGGGAACGCCGTTCCCTGGCTTTTCGTGGAGTGCGGCAATTGCCACAGGCCAGTTGTCATTTGCGACGACAAGCTGCCTCAAGAACTGCTCGTGGAGACCTACATCCTCATTCTGTACCGCCTCGACTGCCCCGGCCGTCGGCTCGTTCTTCGCGGTTCGGCCCCCTGATCTTCAGGGGGCTTTTTTTGTTCGCGCGACGTCGGTCAAAAAATAGGTGAGTATTGGGCTGTCAGCTGATTGAAATTCAGCTTAAAATAGGCTATGATTAATTTAGGCTGGCAGTAGCGTGATTTTTTGTGCCAGACCAAGCTTAATTAAGCTTCATGCCCACGATAACCATTAATTTCGATTATTTCCTTCAGCTGGGAAGCCTGCCTTTGCCGCTCATGTTAGCGCGTCTTTTTTTGGACGGCGGCTGGATCTTCATTCTCGTCATTTTCGTCCAGTTCGGCTGGATCATGTGGGTGCAGTCGCGTCAGGTCAAGTTCAACAAAGGCGTCAGATACATCCTGCTCGCGATCGACGTGCCGAAAGAGAACGAGCAGACGCCGAAGGCCGTCGAACAGATCTTCAGCCAGCTCGCCGGCGCCTATTCCGGAGCGGACAATTATGAGAAGTACTGGATCGGCAAGACCCAGTCCGTCTTCAGTTTCGAGCTGGTGTCGGTCGATGGTTACGTCCAATTCCTCGTGCATACTCCGGCCAAGTTCCGCGACCTGATCGAAGCGGCCGTCTACGCGCAGTATCCTGACGCCGAGATCATCGAGGTCGAGGATTACGCTGATAAAGTGCCGCTCAAATATCCGGATGACGAATGGGATTGTTGGGGCACGGAGTTCGCCCTGAAGAAGCCGGCGGCTTTTCCGATCCGGACGCACCTGCAGTTCGAGCACAATCTTTCGGAAGAATATTTCAAGGATCCGCTCGGTCCGATGCTTGAGATCTTCAGCTCGATGAAAAAAGGCGAGCAGTTGTGGCTGCAGTACATCATCATGCCCTGCGATGATTCCTGGAAGGATGCGAGCGCGGCCATCGCCGATAAGATCCTTGGCCGGAAAAAACCGGCGCCGAAGACGCTCGCCGATGATCTGGTCGCCTGGCCGCTCGCGGTCGTGAACGAGGTTGCTGGTTTGGGCGGTTCAGCGCCGTCGGAAAAGAAGGACGCTACGCCGAAGATGCTGCAGCTTTCGCCCGGCGAAAGGAACGTTCTCGAGACCATCCAGCTCAAAGCGGCGAAACATGGTTTTCTGACCAAGATCCGCATGGTTTATGTGGCCAAGAAAACGATCGCCAACCGCGGCAAGGTCGTCTCGCCCATGAAAGGCGCTTTCGGCCAATTCGCGGCGCTGGATTCTAATGCCATCAAGGTCTACGGCAAGGTCGCGCCGAAAGGGGATTACTTCTGGGAGAAATGGAGCGTGCCAGAGAAGACCAACAACATCATCCGCAACTACAAGAATCGCAGCGGTCGCGGCGGCAATTTCTTCGTGCTGAACGTCGAGGAGCTGGCGACTCTTTATCATTTCCCGTACAAGACCGTGAAGGCGCCGCTCATCAAGCGCACTGAGGCGAAGCGCGCCGAGCCGCCGTCGCATCTGCCGACGGCCGACATCGATGCAATCAGGCCTTTCAAGCGCAAGAAAGCGGCTCCGCCGCCGTCGCATTTGCCGGCCCCGCCGCCGGAACCTGAGGACGCCGAGGGCGACGCCGGCGACGACGGCGATGACTTGCTCAAGATCTGACGCCTATGCCGGAACTCACGCCCTACGATCACGATCATGAGAACGAAGTCTCGCTTTTCGCGGAGACCAACTATCGGAATAACCGGACCAAGTTCGGCATCAAGACCGATGACCGCCGCCGGCATGTTTACGTCATCGGTAAGACCGGCATGGGCAAGACCACGCTGCTCGAGAATTTCGTCCTGAACGACATCTACGCCGGGCATGGTCTCGCTTACGTCGATCCGCACGGCGACACCGCCCAGAAACTGCTGGACTACATTCCCTCGAACCGCATCAACGACGTGGTGTATTTCAATCCGGGGGATATGGATTTTCCCATCGGGTTCAACATTCTCGAGACCGTCGACCCGAGCAAGAAACACCTGGTCGCCGCCGGGCTCATGGGTGTCTTCAAGAAGATCTGGCCCGACGTCTGGTCGGCCCGTATGGAGTACATCCTGCTCAACACCATCCTCGCGCTTCTCGACGCGCCGGGTTCGACATTGCTCGGCATCAACCGCCTGCTCGTGGACGAGGATTATCGCAAGCGCGTCGTCTCGCTCTGTCAGGACCCGGTCGTGAAGACTTTCTGGGTCAAGGAGTTCGCCGCTTTTTCGGAGAAGTACCGCACCGAGGCTATCGCGCCGGTCCAGAACAAGGTCGGCCAGTTCCTGTCCGCGTCCATCATCCGCAATATCGTCGCTCAGGTGAAATCGACCATCGATGTCCGCGAGATCATGGACAAGCGTAAGATCTTCATCCTGAATCTGGCCAAGGGCCTCATCGGCGAGGAAAACTCGCGGCTCTTGGGCGGTATGATCGTGACGCGGTTGCAGCTCGCGGCCATGGAGCGCGTGGATATGCCGGAGAAAGAGCGGCAGGATTTCTACCTCTACGTCGACGAGTTCCAGAATTTCGCCACGACTTCGTTCGCGAACATTTTGTCCGAGGCGCGCAAGTACCGCCTGAACCTGATCGTCGCCCACCAGTACATCGAACAGCTCGAGGAGGAGGTCCGTGACGCCATCTTCGGCAACGTCGGCACCATCATCAGTTTCCGGGTCGGCGCCGCCGACGCCCAGTTCATGGAGACCGAGTTCACGCCGCGATTCACACCGGAGGACCTGGTCAATCTCGGCAAGTACGATACGTATCTGAAGCTCATGATCGACGGCGCATCCTCCGAGCCTTTCTCGGCGACGACCTTGCCGCCGATCGCTCAACGGACTGGTTCGGCGGAAAAAGTGATCAAGGTCTCGCGTGAACGGAACGCGCGTCCGCGAGCCGATATCGAGAGCAAGGTTTTGCGCTGGAGCGGTATGGGGACGTCCGACGAGGGTGCCGTGATCGATGTTGAGGATGATGATGAGGCTTTGGCTTCCGAAGAAAAGCTCAAGGAATTACAGGCCACGTCGCCCAAGATCGCGGGATTGGTCGTGCCGGACAAGAAACCGAAGAAGATGTTCGAGATCGCGTGCTCAGTCTGCGGCAAGATCCAGCAATTATCGTTCGAACCCGACTGGTCGCGGCCGTGGTTTTGCAAGGAAGATCTGGAGAAGCGGAAATTGTCCGGTGAAGGCGATCGTCCAGCCGCATCCGCAACTCCCGTTGCTGTTGCAGCTCCACGACCGCCAGCCGTCCAACCGCCGAAGATAATCGTGGTTCCGCCGCGCCCGCCGGTTGCCGCCAAACCATTGCAAGCGGCTCCACCGCCCAAGAAGATCGAGCCGCAGGCTGCCGCCCCAGCCGCTCCGAGCGTTTCGTTAGCGGCATTGCTGGGCAAAGATTTGACGGCTAAAGAAGAAATGGAGGTCATTGAAGAAGTTGATGATGAGGACGCCGGCGACGGAACCGGATCGCCGAAGATCGTCGAAAAGATCGTCGAGACGCCGCTCGCCTCCGCGACTCCGGGAGGCGTCGGTCTGGTGAGCGTCAGCGCCAAATCGGTCGATCGTCCGAAACCGCGCGCCGTCGCCACGCCAGTTGCGCCCAGACCGGCAGCGAAGCCGGCTCCGATCGCCCCCAATTCTACCCGCTCGGCTGCGCCCAGACCGGCCGCTCCGAATCGCGAGAAGAATAAACCGAATCGTCCGCGCATCGTCATGTCTGATCCGAAGCGCCAGTTCGCGGCTCCGAAAGCGAATATTCAGGTCAATCCGCGCGAGCCTGAACGCCATTCGGATAAGTCGGCGGCTGATGTCGTCAAGCCATCTGTTTCGGTTCAGCCAGTCGTCGAACAGAAGAAACCCCAATCGATTATCCGACCGCCGGCCGCGGCGAGCAGCGAATCGAAGATCGGTGCCGCGCCGCAAGCACCGGCTCCGATCCAGCCAGCCGCGCCGACAACTCCTAAACCGGCTGTGCCGCCGCCGGCCGTGAAATCCGATTCCGACGGCCAGCCGATGCGTCCTGGGGAAGTAATTAAATTTTCATGAGCCAGTCCTGTCCTCCTTGTGTTCCGCCGGTAAAATACGAACGGCGTCGTTTGTTGATTTTCATGTTGGGCGTAAGTTGCGCCATCTTCAGTGGTATTTTGCTTTGGCGCGGGGAAATTGACCGGCAGTACACTATTGATCGCCAGCAAGCTGAACAATATCTCACTGACCGCCAGACCTTGTTGGAGAAGCGGATCCGGAAAGTCGAATCGCGGAATGCTGACAATATTTTTTCCCTGGAGGAACAGATCAAGCGTCTGGCTGAAAAGCAGAAAACCACAGCTCCCGTTGCCAGCGTTTCGGATACCGCGGGCCTTAATTTTTCCATGGAGGATGCCATAGCCTCGATCGTCGAACTGGTCTGCATCGACAATGTTGACCGAGAGGTCTACTACACCGGTTCTGGCACAGTAGTCGATCGCAGCGGACTAATTGTCACTAATGAACATATCCTCAAGAGCGGCGACGGATCGTTGATCGGTTTTTGCGGCGTCGGTTTTACGCGCGATTTGCATAAGCCTCCGCAGATTGAATTTGTGGCCACGACCGCAGCGATCCATAAATCGGCCGACCTCGCCATTATGCGCATCAGCGAACGTCTCGATGGTCAGGATTTGCCGGCTAGATTTCAGGCTGTTTCGTTGGCTGATTCCGCCGCCACCTCGCTTGATCTCGCTCTTGGCGACGCCATCTTCATCGGCGGTTATCCCGGGGTCGGCGCGGATACTTTTACTTTCACCCAAGGGGTCGTGAGCGGCCGGGTTGGAGAAGATCTCATCAAAACCTCGGCTTTCATCGATACGGGCACGTCGGGCGGCGCGGCTTTCGACTCGAAGGGTTTATATGTCGGCATGCCGATGGCTGCGGCCAGGGGCGATATCGGCGGCAGCTTGGGTTATCTCATCGGAGCTGACATCATCGATGATTTCATGAAAGATTATTATTCCGGTTTGAACCATCTGCCGGAAACGCTTCCAGAATGAGGTCTGTCAGCCAAGAGATCGTGATCGAGACATCCGACGGTATCTTGCTTTCGGGTTCATATTCAGCCGGTCCGCTCGGAGGTCCGGCGGCGCTTTTGCTGCATATGATGCCGGCGACCAAGGAAAGCTGGGCGGAGTTCGCCGCTGTCCTGGCGGCGCGCGGATTTTCGACGCTCGCGATCGATCTGCGCGGCCATGGCCGCAGCACGCGCGGCGCGGACGGACGAAAGCTAGATTATAAATTATTCGAGGATACCGATCACCAGGCCAAGATCATCGACGTCGAAGCTGCGGCGGCCTGGCTCGAGCGCGAGCGGGGGATCGGGAAAAGCCGGCTTGTGGTTGTCGGCGCTTCGATCGGGGCGAACCTGGCCATCGCTTTCGCTGCCGCTCATCCGGAGATCCCGGCCGCAGCGGCGTTGTCGCCCGGACTTGATTACCGCGGTGTCACGACCCCGGACCAGGTCCGCAGATTCGGCCTGGCGCAGGGCTTGTTCCTGGCGGCGAGCGTGGAGGATGAACTGTCTTTCAAGACCGACTGCGAACTCGCGCGGCTCAAACCCGACGCGGTCATCAGGGAATATCAGGGAGCCGGCCACGGTACGGCGATGTTCTCGTCCCGGCCGGAGCTGGCCGGCGAACTCGCGGCTTGGCTGGCAAACCGCGCCGCTCCGAAGCCGTGATGATTATGGAAGGTTTTTTGAGGGTGCAGACGGGCGGGTCACCGCGGGATATGGGTCATGACATCGGCGCCGCCTCGCGCGACATCATCCGCGAATTGGTCGCCACGGACCGCGCTTTTTATCGCCGCCTGACCGGCCGTTCTCTTGAGGCCCTGCGGCGCATTTTTTTCCGGGACCAGCTGCCGCTCATCGCGCGTCGCTATCCGGACTACGCGGCTGAACTCGCGGGGATCGCCGAGGGCGCGCGTCTGCCTTTCGAGAAGATCGCGCTTTTTTCCGCCGAGGAAGACCTGATTGACGCGTGCGGCGGCTGGGAAAAATGCACCAGCGCCGCCGTGCGGACTCCGACCGGCGTCTATCTTTTGCATAACGAAGATTACATCGGCCGCTATCACGGTCGGTTGATCGTGATCGAGGCCGAACCCGAACGTCAGCCGGCTTTCGTCAGTTTGGCCTATCCGGGAACGCTGGCCGGCTCAGCCTGCGGACTCAACTCCCGGCAGATCGCTTTCGAGGGCAATTCTTTGCGTTTTCCGGTGCGCCGTTGCGGCTTGCCGAAGAATTTTCTCCTGCGCGATCTGCTGGCGGCCCGCAGCCTCGCGGATGCCGTCGCGAAGTTCTCGGTTGGCCCGCGCATCCTCGCGAGCAGCGCGACGCTGGTCGCCGGGCGCAGCCGGCGGATCGTCTGCGTGGAAGCGGTGCCAGACCGCGTGGCCGTCATCCGGCCGGACCGCCGTGACGTCTGGGCGCACACCAATCACGTGCGTTCCCTGGAGATCGATACCCGCGACGAACGAGCGACCCTGAGTTCGCGATTGCGCCTGGCGGAGATCGAAGCCGCTCTGTCCGACCGGGCCAGCCGTGGTCTCAGCGGTTTCCGCGAAGTGCTGTCGGCTCCGGACCGGCGCTACCTTTATTTCGGCCGATCCGCGGCTGAACCGACGACTCTGGCTTCGGTAATCATGGATCCGGCGCGGCTGGAAATGCAGATCGCTAAACGCGACGGGAAAAGGCGGAAATTCATCAGCTATTCAGTCCCGCGGGCGCATTCCTAGATTAGCCAGCTTCCGGTCGGGACGCATTGGACAATTCTCGGCCAGAGCGCTAATCTTTTTTTGGTTCTTTCCAAATCCGGAGGTGAAAAATGAGCCGCACCCAGACATTTGAGCGCCAGGCGCAGGAGCTGCTCCGGCGTTTCGACCCCGCGTCCGAACGCAAGCGGCTGCTCGATCGCCCGTTCATGTTGGAGCTCTTCGGAACCCCCAAGTCCGGCAAGAGCACGATGAGGGAGATGATCAAGCATTTCTTCAAACGCAACGGTTGGTCGGTATCGTCGCCGCTCGAAGGCGCCGAGGCCGTCGAACTGCCGCGCGCCGAGCCGCAGTACAACTTTCAGACCGCGGAGTATGCGCTGTCGAACGCCCGAGAACGCTTCTACAACAAGCGGTTCCATCTGGTCATCTTCGACCGGGCCATCTATGACGGCGTGACCCGTATGGAGCTGTACCGCCGCAAGGGTATCATCACCGCGGAGCAGCAGGCCCTGATCGAGGGCTACTACCTGTTGCCCTGGAACGCCGGGATGTTCGATATGCACATCTGTCTCGTCGCCGACGTGGAGACCGCCATCAAGCGCGAGCTGGCCCGGGCGCTCACCAAGAAACACGGCGAGACGATGAATCCGCAGACGCTCAGCGATCTTCTGGCCGCCCACCAGTCCATGTGGGACCGTCTCGGCTGCGCCGCAAACCCGGCCATGTGCTGGCATGATTCCTCCAAGGAGCGCGAAGCGGAGACCGCCAAAGCGATCCTGGAAAACCTGTTCGCGGCGTTCGAACGCCGCCTGCAGCAGTCCCGCTGATCCGTCTTTTAGCCGTCGAGCTGAGCTCGACGGTTTTTCTTATCTGCCGATCGCCCGGACAGCGGCGCTCTTGGCTAACGGCTGACGGCTAGCTATGATGTTTCCTGACTATGGAATTGCCCATCGGCATCGATCTCGACGGCACCATCATCGACCATACCGCCAACAAACAGCGGCTGGCCGCGGACTTGGGTTATCGGTTGACGTCCTGCGAGACGAATTCCAATATCATGAGCCGGTTCATGTCGGAGCGGCATTACGAGGAGCTGCAAGAGCGTCTATATAAGGAAATGACGCTTGAGGCTCCGCCGGTCCGGGGCGCGCTCGAGGTCTTGAGCCGACTCGGCCGCCCATTCTTCCTGATCTCGGCGCGGCGGCCGGAAACTATCCCGTTCGCCCAGGCTTGGATCGACAAGTGGTTGGTCCGCGACATCCTGCCGCCGGAGCGGACGATCTTCTGCGGCAGCGGCGCCGAGAAGCGGGGACACTGCGATCGTCTCGGCGTCGGCCTGTATCTGGACGACAAGGTCGGCGTGCTGCAGAAATTGTCGTCCGGCGTGGCCAAGGTCTGGTTCGACGAACACGGTCTGGCCGATGCTTTGTCGCCGACGGCGGATATCAAGATCGTCCGCACGTGGGTGGAATTCGGCGAGCTGCTGCGGCGCGGTTGATCTGAAAACAGCGCTTCCAATCCTGATCGCATGAACAAGAAACAGCGCAAAACCATAGTGGTCGGTATGTCCGGCGGCGTTGATTCCAGCGTCGCCGCCGCTTTGCTCGTGGCCGCGGGTCATAATGTCATCGGCGCGTTCATGAAGAATTGGTCCGACACCAAGGATCCGCTGACCGGCGCTTGCGCCTGGCGGACCGAACGCCGCGACGCCGAAGCCGTGGCCGCGCATCTCGGCATCCCGTTCCACACTTTTGATTTCGAGCGCGAATATCGCGAGGCCGTGGTCGAATATCTGTTCCGCGAATACGCCGCCGGCCGCACGCCGAATCCCGACGTCCTCTGTAACAAGTACGTCAAGTTCAATTTTTTCCTGAAGGAAGCGCTGAAGCTCGGCGCGGATCTCATCGCTACCGGTCATTACGCCCGCGTGCGGCAGCGTGCCGGCCGGGTCGAACTCCTGGCCGGATCGGATCCCAATAAAGATCAATCATATTTTTTGCATCAGCTGAGCCAGGAGCAATTGGAGCGCGTCGTCTTTCCGGTCGGCGGCATCCTGAAACCGGAAGTGCGCCGCTTGGCGCGCGAGTTCGGTCTGCCCACGGCTGACAAAAAAGACAGCCAGGGCATCTGTTTCGTCGGCAAGGTCGATCTCAAGACCTTTCTTGGCCGCCGGTTGCCGGAACGCCCGGGTGTCATCATCACCATGGAGGGCGAGGTCGTCGGGCGGCATAAAGGCATGGCGCCTTTCACCATCGGCCAGCGCCACGGGCTGGATCTCGGTGGCGGCGATCCATATTTCGTCGTCGAGAAGGATCCGCTCCGCAACACCGTCGTCGTCGCCCGCGGCGCGGCACATCCGGCGCTGTTCGCCAAGCTGCTCTTGGCCGGCGACGAACATTGGATCTCTGGCCGCGCGCCGCGTCTGCCTTTGCGCTGCGAAGCCCGCATCCGTTACCGCCAGCCGCTGCAGCGGGCCGAAGTCCGGCGCGTCGAATCCGGCGGCTTGCTCGTCAGATTCGCGGCCCCGCAGCGCGCGGTCACGCCCGGCCAGTTCGTCGCATTCTATCGCGGCGAGATCTGTCTCGGCGGCGCCGTCATCAATTCATCATTGACCGCGCCCGCGCGATGAGTTAAATTGCGTTCGGTCTGCAGCTGCCTTTTTATCAACTCGCACAGGAGGTGTGCCGATGATGATTATCGGGTTGGTTCTGCAATACAGCTGGGTTCTTTTCGTGGTCGCGCTCGTCACGAGCATTTGGTCCCAACAACTCTTCCAGCAGGGTAATTTCGCTCGAGGCAAGAAGATCCTCGTCGTGTCGTTCTGGTGCGCCGCCGTCCTCGCCGTGACGAACGGCGTCGTCGGCTTCGTGGCCCGCGACGGCATGTCGCTCTTCATGGCCGCCATCTGGGCATATTTCGCCTGGCGCGACCAGCAGATCCTCAAGCGGCTCGGCGGCTGAGGCTCCTGGCCGGCCAGCGACCTCTATCGGGTCTGACTCCAATCACCAAGCGCACCCGTCCTGGGCGCGCTTTTTCTTTGCTCCGGAACGCGGCCTGACCGGCGCCAACGTCCACCGCAAAGTTGTCAGTTTTACCGTCGTCGGTTATTCTTTCTTAATATCAGCCACCTTTTTGATCATATGAAACATCACTTTCTAGCCCCGTCCTTGCTGCTCATCGGCCTCGTTCTCGCCGGAGCCGGTTGCGCCGGCGCGGCCGACGAACTCGCGGGCGACGCCCTGAAACCAACGGCGGTTCCATTATCCGCTTTGAACCTGGCCAAGCAGCTCACGGCTCAGGAACAGGCGCGCGCCAACGCCGAGGCCGACAGCATCGCCAACGAAATGACGGTCGCCATGGTGATCACCGAGAACGCGGCCGTTCCGCCAGGCATCGAGCCAGGCGCGACTTTCGGCTGCAGCGACCGCTCGGCTTACACCAAGGTCGCGCGCGAGTCCGATTCCGGCGATGTCCTGCGCGACGCGCTCCAGAGCCTGTTCGCGGTCCGCGACACCAACTACGACGGCCTCTATAACAGCCTAGCCTCGTCCTCGCTCGCGGTCGACAAGATCCAGAGCCGGGACGGCGTCACGACTGAGGTCTGGCTCAAGGGTCAGATCGTCTCGAGTGGCACCTGCGATGACCCGCGCATCAAGGAACAGATCGAAGCCACGGTCCGGCGCCTGAAGCCCGACTTCAAGATTTTTCTCAACGGTTCGGAAAAGAACTACCGCTGCATCGGCAACCAGAGCGGCGATTGCGCCCAGCCGAAATAATATGACCGCCAACGAGATCCGCGAAAAATATCTGGATTTCTTCCGCCAGCGCGGCCATGCCGTGATTCCGTCCGCGTCGCTCATCCCGGAGAATGATCCGACAGTGCTCTTCACGACCGCCGGCATGCACCCGCTCGTCCCGTATCTTTTGGGCGAACCGCACCCCATGGGCAAACGCCTCACGGACGCGCAGAAGTGCATCCGCACCGGCGACATCGACGAAGTGGGGGATAATCGCCATCTGACCTTCTTCGAGATGCTCGGCAACTGGTCCTTAGGCGACTATTTCAAGAAAGAAGCCATTGCCTGGAGCTTCGAGTTCCTGACGGGTTCGGACTGGCTCAAGCTTGATCCGCAGCGTCTTTACGTCAGTTTTTTCGAAGGCGACGCCGTGGCGCCGCGCGACGACGAGTCGGCGGAGATCTGGTGCCAGCAATTCGCCACGGCCGGCATCGACGCCAGGATCGGCGAGCGCATTTTTGCCTATCCCAAAGCCAAGAATTGGTGGGGTCCGGCCGGTCAGACCGGTCCGTGCGGTCCGGACACCGAGATGTTCTACGACACGCTGAACCTCGCCGATCCCAAGGAGCACGCGCTGGGCTGGGCTAGCAAAGAACCCTGCCACCCGAACTGCGACTGCGGCCGCTACGTCGAGATCTGGAACGATGTCTTCATGCAGTTCAACAAGAATGCGGAGGGTAAATTCGAGCCGCTCGCGAAACCGAATGTCGATACCGGCATGGGCCTGGAGCGCACGACGATGATCCTGCAGAGCGTGCCGACGGTCTTCGATACGGAAATGTTCCAGCCGTTGTTCGCCGAGATCGAGTCCCGTTGCGGTAAGAAGTACGGCAGTGACGCCGAAACCACGCGCATGATGCGCATCATCGCCGACCACGCCAAAGCCGCGACCTTCATCATCGGCGACCCGCGCGGCGTCGGTCCCTCGAACGTCGACCAGGGCTACATCGTGCGTCGGCTCATCCGCCGCGCCGTGCGTTTCGGCCGCAGTCTCGGCATCGAGGGATACTTCGTGACCGATCTCGCTCGCAAGGTCATCGAGTTGTACGCCGGGGCCTATTCCGAACTGGCGACGAATTCCGACCGCGTCATTCAGGAGCTTTCCGCCGAGGAGGAGAAGTTCAGCCACACGCTTCAGCGCGGCGCCGAAGAAGTGACTAGATTGATGGTCAGGCACAACCTCAAGAATATGGGGTCTCCCGGCGTTCAGTCGACTTCGATTACCGGTAAAGAAGCGTTTTATTTGTACGAATCATTCGGTTTCCCGAAAGAGATCACTGAAGAGATCATCGGCGATAAGATCGATCAGAACGAATGGGACGCTGAGATGAAGAAACATCAGGACCTCTCTCGCGCCGGCGCCGAACAGAAATTCTCCGGCGGCCTCGCGGACCACTCCGAGGATGTCGTTCGGCTGCATACCGCGACCCACATGCTGCACGCCGCGCTCCGCCAGGTGCTCGGCGATCATGTCGAGCAGCGCGGTTCGAACATCACCGCCGAACGTCTGCGTTTCGATTTTTCGCACCCGCAGAAGCTGACGCCCGACGAATTGAAAAAAGTTGAAGCGATCGTCAACGAGAAGATCGCCGCCGACCTGCCGGTGACGTTCGCCATGATGACGGTCGATGAAGCCAAAGCCGCGGGTTCGATCGGCCTCTTCGAAGACAAATATTCCAAGCTCGGCAACAAAGTGAAAGTCTACACCGTCGGCGACGATGCCCATGGCGTCTATTCGCGCGAGATCTGCGGCGGCCCGCACGCCGAGCGCACGAGCCAGCTCGTCTCTTTCAAGATCCTCAAAGAAGAAGCTTCTTCGGCCGGCATCCGCCGCATCAAAGCCGTCGTCGGCCAAGCCGCTTGAGCTTAAGGCTGGATAAGCTCAATTCGGTCCTCAGGCTCAAGCGCTTGACAAGCGGCGTCACACTGCTACAATATCCAGGCTTAAGAAAGCGCACCTATCGGCTTACCGGCCGGGGCGCGGTTTCTGCATAAATTTTTTATTTCGCACCGCCCAGCCGCTATGGCTGAGAATACCACAGTCGATCCAGCCGCTTCCGTCGCGGAGGATGTCTCGAAAAAGTTCATCGAAATGCACGGGGTGATCGAGGAGTGTCTCCCGGCCGCTTCTTTCCGGGTCCGCCTGGACAACGGCCAAGTGATCCTCGGACATCTGTCGGGCAAAATGAGAATGAACCGCATCCGTCTGCTTCCTGGCGACGAGGTCAAGGTCGAAATGACTCCCTACGACCTCACCAAGGGTCGGATCGTTTACCGGTATTGATCCGGTGCAACGTTGCGGACAGGGGGCAGTGGACAGAAAAAAGGCCGTGCTGTACACTGTTTCCGCTTCGCTCAAAGCAAGCTTATTTTATTCAGTTAAGGCGCCTGGCGCCCCAGCAACATGAAAGTCAGGGCTTCTGTCAAGAAAATCTGCCGCAACTGCAAGGTCATCCGAAGGTTCAATCGCCTTTACGTCATTTGTAAAACCGCGAAGCATAAGCAACGTCAGGGCTAATTGGCTGATCGCCAATAGCTGATAGCTAATAGCAAACTATGGCTGCTCGTATCGCCGGCATCACTCTGCCCAACAAACACATCGAGATCGCGCTGACCTACATTTATGGTATCGGCCGTTCTCGCGCTCAGAAGATCCTGAAACAGATGAAGATCAAGTTGACCACCCGCGCCAACGATCTGACCGCCGACGAGGTCAACCGGCTGCGCGAGGAGATCGAGAAGAACTACAAGATCGAGGGCGAGTTGCGCCGCGATGTCCAGGCCAACGTCAAGCGCCTGAAAGAGATCAATTCCTACCGCGGCAGCCGCCACGCCAAGGGTCTGCCCGCTCGCGGCCAGCGCACCAAGACCAACTCCCGCACCGTGCGCGGCAATGTCCGCCGGACGATGGGTTCGGGCCGCTCCAAACTCACCAAGACCTAAAGCCGCAGGCTGAACTGATCATCAATCACTATGGAAGACGTCAAGAAAAACGATCCCAAGGCTGCGGAGACTGCCGCCCCGGCCGGAGCCGACAAGGCCGCTGATGCCGCCAAGACGAAAGGCCGGAGCCGCCGCCGCAAGGCTGTGCGTCAGGTCTCGAGCGGCCGCGCCTACGTCCACGCTTCTTACAACAACACCATCGTTACCGTGACCGATGCGAACGGCAATGTCCTCGGCTGGTCGAGCGCTGGCAAGGTCGGTTTCAAGGGTCCCAAGAAGGCGACCCCGTACGCCGCGAGCGTGATCGTCAAGGATCTCATCGACCGCATCCGCGACACCGGCCTCAAGGAAGTCAACGTCTTCGTCTGCGGCATCGGTTCCGGCCGCGAAGCCTCGGTCCGCGCGCTGCATGCCAACGGCATCAACGTGCTCGCGATCAAGGATATGACCCCGATCCCACATAACGGCTGCCGCGCGCCTAAGCCGCGCCGCATCTAGCGCCACTGACTATGTCTAGGAGACTCGAATCCAAATGCAAGATGTGCCGGCGGGAGGGCGAGAAGCTTTTCCTTCGCGGCGACAAATGTAACACGGCGCACTGTCCGATCGTGCGGCGCAATTTCAAGCCGGGCGTTCATGGCCCGACCTCGCGCCCGCGGCCGACTCCGTACGGCATCCAGCTGCGCGAGAAGCAGAAGGTCAAGGAGATCTACGGCATCCAGGAGCGCCAGTTCCGGAATTATTTCCTCAAGGCCAAGCGCAAGATCGGCAACACGGCCAGTTTCATGGTCCAGATGCTCGAGATGCGGTTGGACAACGTCGTTTTCCGCCTTGGTTTCGGCCGCGCCCGTTCGCTGGCTCGTCAGCTCGTGAGCCATGGCCACATCCGGGTCAACAACAAGCGCGTCACCGTGGCCTCCTATCAGGTGAAGCCCGGCGACGTCATCACTTACGGCGACCGCATCAAGAAGAGCAAGCTCGTGAGCGCTGATCTGGCCCGCATCGAGAAGCATCAGACGCCGGGTTGGCTCAATCTCGACGCCAAAGAACTGACTGGCAAGGTCCTGAACCGCCCGGAAGGCGAGGATTTGAAGCAGAATTTCGACCCGACCAAGATAGTCGAGTTCTACTCCAGATAACCAAGCCGGCCCGTTCGCGGGTCGGAACCATGCATCAAAATTATGGAAGACTTATTGCTTCCTTCTAAGGTCGAGATCATCCCCGGCAAGACCGAACGCGAAGCCGTGCTCGTCGTCGAGCCGTGTTTCCACGGTTACGGCACCACCATCGGCAACGCTCTGCGCCGCGTGATGCTGTCGTCACTCCCGGGCGCCGCCGTCACCGCCATCAAGATCAAGGGCGTCCAGCACGAGTTTTCGTCCATTCCCGGCGTCAAAGAGGACACGCTCGAGGTCGTCCTGAACATGAAGGCTCTGCGTTTGCGCCTGTTCGGCGAGGGCCCGGTCCGTCTGCGCCTCTACGCCAAGGGCGCGACCGAAGTCACGGCCGCCGACATCGAAGGCAATTCCGACGTCGAGATCGTCAATCCTGATCTGCACATCGCCACCCTGACCGACAAGAAGTCCGAGTTCGAGATGGAGATCATCGTCGGCAAGGGCCGCGGCTACACCACCACCGAGGAGCGCAGCAAGGAGAAGGCCGAGCTCGGCGTCATCGCCATCGATTCCATCTTCTCGCCGGTGCGCGAGGTCGGCTATCGCGTGGAGAACGTCCGCGTCGGCCGCATCACCAACTTCGACAAGCTGGTCATGGACATCGAGACTGACGGTACGATGATGCCGTCCGAGGCCGTCGATCGCTCGGTGCGCATCCTGATCGACCATTTCACCCTGATCCTGAACCGCGGTACGGTCGTTGAGCCGGCTCTGCCGGAACTCGCCGCCGAGGTTGCGCCGATCGAAGCCGCGGAAGCGGTCGAGGTCGCCGCTCCGGCCGAGGTCGAAGAGACCGAGGAGTCGGATGAGGATAAGAAAGATAAGAAGGCCAAGGCCCCCAAGAAGGCCAAGAAGGCCGCCAAGAAAAAATAGGCGCTGGATCATAATCGCCAAGCTTAAGTCACTGGAAGAATATGCGTCATCGGAATACCGGAAAGATCCTCGACAGGAAGATCGGGCCGCGCAAAGCGTTGCTGAAGGGCTTGGCGACCAGTTTGATCCTGTACGAAAAGATCAAGACCACCAAGGCCAAAGCCAAAGCGGTCCGACCTCTCGTGGAGAAGCTGATCACCTCGGGCAAAGTCGGCGGCGTGGCCGCGCGGCGCGCCCTGCAACAGTCGCTCACGAGCGAGAACGCCGCTAAGAAGGTCGTCGAAGAGCTCGCTCCGCGCTATAAGGACCGCAAGGGCGGTTATCTGCGCATCACGACGCTGGGTCGCCGCCAGGGCGACGCGGCCGAGATGGTCCAGATCGAACTCGTCTAGCTGATAAAGATATGGCACGCACTACCGTCAAAAAGAGCAAGACCGTCACCCTCGACGCCGCCGGCCAGAGCGTCGGCCGCCTCGCGACCGAAGTTTCGCAGCTGCTTCAGGGTAAGCGGGATCCGGGCTACGAGCCGCGGATCGATTCCGGCGTCGCGGTCGAGGTCAAGAATATCAGCAAGCTGAAGTTCACCGGCAAGAAGCTGGACCAGAAGATCTATTATCATTACTCCGGCTACCCGGGCGGCATGCGGGAGCGTCAGCTCAAGGATGTGCTCGCCAGGAGCCCGGCCGAGGTGCTGCGCCGGACCGTCTGGAACATGCTGCCGAAGAATCGCCAGCGCAAGGACCGGATGAAGCGGCTCACGGTCGCTAAAGAGTAGTACCACCTATGACTGCCACCAAGAAACCCGAGACCGCCAAACCGGCTGTCAAGAAAGCCGCTCCGAAGAAACCGGCCGCCGCCAAGAAACCGGCCGTCAAGAAGCCGGAAGTCGTCGTCGAAGCCGAGGTCGCGGTGAAGATCGCTGCTCCGGTCGTCGTTGAGAAACCGGCCGCTGCCGTCGCTGGAGCTTCCGGTTACATCTACGCCCTGGGTCGCCGCAAGCGCGCCACCGTTCAGGCTAGACTGTATTCGAACGGCAAGGGCGAGATCAAAGTGAACGGCAAACCTTTGAAGGAATATTTCACCACCGACGTTCTGCAGAGCACGGTCATGGCCCCGCTCAAGGCTGTCGGCCTTGATGACAAGGTCAATATCGATCTCAAGGCCATCGGCGGCGGCATGGCCGCCCAGGCCGGAGCCGCCCGGCACGGCATTTCGCGGACGCTCGTGAAGATGAACGAGGAGTTCCGCAAGACCCTGAAACCGATGGGCTTCATGACTCGCGATCCGCGCGAGAAGGAGCGCAAGAAGTACGGTTTGAAGAAAGCGCGCAAAGGACCGCAGTGGGCCAAGCGCTAACAGCAGAACTGAAATTCCCGGCCGTGAGGCCGGGAGTTTTGATATATCGATCAGGTGCCTGGCATCGATCGGGTGTCTGGCTCCCCGCGGATGCCTGGCACCTGATCAAAAAAAGACACCGAAATAAAAATCCCGACGGCCGAGGCGTCGTCGGGATCGATATCGAGGAAAGGAACTATTCGGTGGGTGCTTCGCGTCGGAAGAAGACCAGCCAGATGCGCATGAGGTAGTCGACGGCCTTTTCCTTGCCGTGGGCGTGGATGTAGTACTCGCCCTTGGTCACGTTCTCGCCATAGAACAGCCGGTGCAGATTCTGGCGCGTGTCCGACCAGTCGATGCTGATGACGCTCTTGCGCCAGCCGATGGTGATCTCGCCCAGGTGCATCCGGAACTTGAACCACGGGGCGCAGCGCTCGCAGTCGCAGTAGCCGTTGGGGATGGCTTCGAGCTTGGCGTCGCCGTAACCGGCGGCTTGGAGGATCTCGCTAAAATATTGTCGCATCTCCTGCTCGCGGTGCTGGCGATTGCACTTGCGGTGATAGTAGCGCCGAACGTTGAAGAGTGCTTCGTCGCCGGGCTGAATGACGTAGTCGTCGTCGATACCCTCGCGTTCGCCGACCTAGCCGAGTTTGTTGATCTTCGCATCCGGATACTTCGGATCCGACCGCATATCGATGAAGCGATCGTTGCGGATCGAACTGCCGCCCGATTGGATGAAGTACTCGGCAGCGCGCCGGCGGGCGAAGACTATTTTGACCTCGCCGAGCGTCTGGCCGACGAATCGGGTGAGGTCGACGACCTTGGTGTCGCAGGTGGCGTGGAAGTCGTGGCAATCGGCCAGACTCCAGTATTCGCCGCAGTGCGCACAGCAAATGGATCGCGGCGGCGCGGGGACCTCGAGGGCGACCTCGATCCACGTATTGGCCGGCAAGTAGTTCCAGAGTTCCTTTTGCGGCAGGACATCGGGCAGACCCAGGACCATCTCTTTAGGGATATTCTTGCCGGTGATCCGGCTGAAGTTACCGCAGGAGTCGGTGGTCCAGCGCCCGAGGATCACGAAGTCGTTCAGCCGCTCATGCCGCTTGTAGCCGGCCCGGAAGCGGTCGTCGATGAGCCGGTTGAGACCCTCGAGGTCGGTCAGGTATTTGGCTATCCCTTCGGCGGTATCGTACGGTTTCGTTGTCATGATCTGACCTTTCGTTGGGTTGTGAAAGTACTTGGTGTTTACGGTCAGGATGAACAAATATATAGCTAAAATACGGCTAGAGGTCAAGTTATCGCTCAGTCGGAACCGCTGGGTGCCTCCGGATATACTTAAACTATGGTAAAATGGATCACGTTCGGTTCATCTAATAAATGTTCAAACGGATATATGAATAAGAATATCGCGCTCCTGGTCATGGCCGCGGCTTTGGTGCTCGTGGGAGCCGGGTGCGGCAAGACGACGACGATGATTTCCGGCGACCAGGCCGCGTCAAGAGACCAGGTCGTCCGGACCGCCGCTTTTCTGGATCTGAGCAATCAGGGCCTGACCAAGGTGCCGGCCGATGTCTTCGGTCGGACCGGGTTGGAGGTGCTCGACCTGTCGAATAATCGTCTGACCGGGGCCATTCCCGCGGAGATCAGGCTGCTGCAAAAATTGAAGACGCTGAATCTGAGCAACAATGAGATGACCGGCCTACCGGCCGAAGTCGGACAATTGCGCGACCTAGAGGTGCTGGATCTGTCCAATAACCAGTTGACGGGTTTGCCGAACGAACTCCGCAACCTGTCGAAACTGCGGACCTTGAATCTCGCCGGAAATCCTTATTCCGCGGCTGATCTCGAGTACATCCGGCAAGGCTTGCCGAACGCCGTGATCATCATCAAGTGAAGCGGCGCTGACGAAATGAAATGAAGACTCCCCGGGCTGAAACCCCGGGGTTTTCGGCGGAGCCGCGTCGTTCGCGAATGACATGTTTTGGTGTCAGGCACCAGCGGGGGAAGGGGATAAAAAAACGCCCGCAGAAGTGCGGGCGCTGGGAGTCAGTCGCAGTCGTAGACGAGGCAGAATTCATCCAGGTCAGCCTCGGTCAGGTGGGTCTCGAGCACGGCTATGCCCGTGACATACTCGCCGCTGTTCATGATGCCGGGCCGGTTTTCGAAGTGGGCCAGGCCGATGAAATGTCCCAATTCGTGGAGCACGAGCGGGCGCAGGAACGCGACGCAGTCCGCGTGGAGCCGGTCAGCGCCGTATTCGAGGAGATAGGCCTCGTAGTCGCCATCCGGCCTTTCCTGGTAGTACGTATCCTCGGCGCAGTACCAAGGCAGCAGAGGTCCGTGGTTGGCGGAGATCAGGACGTCGCCGTAGGTCCCATAGCCGCGTCCTTCGCCGGTCACCGATTCGAGCTCCAGAAAATCCGGCGTCGTCTCGCTGATGCGGTAGATGACGTGCTGATCGTCCTCCAGATCGTGAAGGTGGAAAGTGTCCGCGGTCCGGCCGGTGACGACGAGCACTGGTCCGGGCCGGCTCAGTCTTGAGCCGGCCGCCGAATTCCATTCGGCGATCGCTTGCTCGATGCTCTCGAGTTCCATTCCGGTCCAGGCGTCTTCGATCACGATTTCGAGCGGCAGGTCCCGGCCGCAGGCGGACAGGACGGCCGCGAGCGGCAGGATCAGCCGGAGCGCGCTGTTCAATTCAGGTCGAAAACGTAACCGAGCCATAGCTGGCCTCCGATCAGTGCGTCTTTGTAGATGGACAGGGCGTAATTGCCGTAGTAGAGCGGCACAGAGGTCGGATCAGCCAGAAAGGCGCGCCAGTCCACGGAGATGATGTGGCGCCCGCTGATCTTCCATTCGATCCCGCAGCCGATGGTCAGGTCGAAGAGTCGGTCGATCTTGGGATGATTCACTTTTGCCCAGGGTAGGTTTCCGAACACGCCCAGGTCGAAAGCGTGGACGCGCAATTCTTCGCCGCGATAGACGTCCAGGAGCAGACCCAGACCGAGTCCGTAGGGCGCGTAGAGATTCGCTTCCAGCGCGAACGGCACGTTCGGGATGTAGCGCACGCGCGCGGCGAGGAAGGCTCCGCCGTTCATGGCGGCGTAACTGCCGCCAGCGGCGGCCACAGCCCGCTTGTCAAAAAGCGAACTGTTCTCATAAGCTGCCGCCGGAGCGGTCCAGGCCGTCCCTAAACCCAGTACAACGAGCAGAGTCGAGGTTTTCATGGCACCGTGCCCCCTACCCGCCACCGTACAACGGTTCAACGGATTGTTAAGGATCATGTCCGCATTCTCTTTACCAGATTTAAGCTCAAAAGTCAATGGTCGACAGCTCGCCATTTCGGGTCGTCAAAACGCCTTTTTATTGTTGGGTAAGCATCCCTTTTTAATTTTAGTACTCCCTGAAAGCGACCCTACGCCGAGGCTTGGGTGTTCATAGCGGCGATCTCTGCTATATTAATGGGACGATTCCAGTCATCTCATCTAATATCTTATGCATGACATCATCGAAGCGCTGAACTGGCGCTACGCGACCAAGATCTACGATCCTAAGAAGAAGTTGTCGACTGAAAAGTTCGAGATACTGCTCGAAGCCTTGCGATTGTCCCCGTCATCGTACGGCCTCCAGCCCTGGAAGTTCGTCGTCGTACGCGATCCGGCCGTCCGGGCTAGGCTTCGCGTGGCCGGATATGACCAGTCGTCGTTCACGGATGCCTCGCATTTGGTCATCCTGGCGGTCCGCCGCGATCTCGATGGTGCGTACGTCGAGGAATACATCCGTTCCATGGCCGTCGCTCGCGGACTCGCGCCCGAAGCCTTGAAGGGTCCACGCAATCAGATACGAGACATCCTACGGGGCCGCTCTCCGGAGTCGATCCTGGAATGGTCCACCCGCCAGGTCTACGTCGCCCTCGGCGTCCTTCTGACTGCGGCCGGTCATGAACAGATTGACGCGACCCCGCTAGAGGGCTTCGACGCCAAGAAATTCGACGAGATCCTCGGATTCAAGGAGCTGGACCTCGAGTCGCGGCTCGCGGTCGCTTTGGGCTACCGTTCGCCGGAGGATAAACACGCGGCCGAGGCCAAAGTCCGTTTCCCGAAGGAAAAGGTCGTCATCGAGATCAATGGTTGAAACGGCATATTAAAAAAACCGGCCCAGGAGATGGGCCGATCGATCGGTCGGTCAGCCGTCGGCGTCGGAGCCGGCGGTTTTGGCCGCCGCAGCGTGGAGCCGATAAAGGCCATAGAGAGCCGCGAGGCCGGCGAGAGTCGGAAGAGGTGAGTCGAAGCCGAACGAGCACCCGATGGCCGCGCCTTCGAGGAGCAGGGAAGCCAGCACCCAGAGGTAGCCGAGCTTCAGGTCGCTCTTCATGATCGGCGCGAAGAAGATCGCGACGATCGCGGCCGAGACCGCCGCCATGATGAGGACGACATCGGTCGTGACGTTGTGGCCGGTGAGGCCGTAAGCGCCGTTCAGCCAGGCGACGAAGGCTGTGGCCGTGACCGCCCAGAGCTGGGTCGGCTTGGCCGAGATGCCGACGACCGCGAAGATCGGCAGAAGTGCCGCGATGAGCGCCATGATCGGTCGGGCGCCGCACATGCAGGCGATCGCATACCCGCCGAGCGCGGCGGCGACGGCGAAGCACTGGGTCCGGATCAGTAGTTTCACGGGTGTTCCTCCCAGGCGTCGATCAGACACTTGGTGGCGACCTCCCATTGCTGGAACGAACAGTTCTTGACGCGCTCCACCCAAGGCCCGAACGTTCCGAAGAACTCGGCCAGCCGCAACCGCGCCATGTTGACGCCGAAGTGGGTGGTCAGGAAGCCTCGCTGGGCCACGTAGCCGTCGTGTTCGGTGATCAGATTTTGGCCCTCGGTTTGAAGATTGCGGGCTTCTTGATCGTAGGCGGCGCATTGTTCCGGGTGGCCGGGTTCGAAGTAGCACCGGTTGGTCTGGTGCGCCTCGACCCGCTTCAGGAAGTGGTCCCAGCGGATCGTGACGTCGACGATGTTCGATTCGACCACGGCCAGCGCTTGGCCGGTTTGGATCGAGTCCAGGACCACGGCCTTGAACTCGTCCATGGTGGTCGGAGCCTGAGCCCGCGCGGGCGCGGCGCCGATGACCGCCAGAGTCAGAGCGAGGATGTAAAGAGCGGTTCGTTTCATGCGTTCCTCCTGTCGGTTGTCTGTATGTTGCCCGATTTTTCGGACAGCCCCCGCATATTAAGGCCGCGACCGCCGGGTGTCAATGTGGGTTGATTCAAGTATTTAGCGGTCGGTAAAATCCGGCCCAACCAGGCCATATTTTCGTCTGAATCACCCACAGCCGCCAGGGTTGCCGGATCAGGCTGAAACGACTACAATTCCTGCGTATGGCTGAGGGGCGTGTTGCAAAAAATACGGCCTATTTGTTATCTGCTTCCGTCGGGCAGAAGATCTTGGCGTTCATCTATTTCACCATCGTCGCGCGCTCGGTCGGCGTCGAGGGGACCGGCCGCTATTTCGTCGCCGTCTCCTTCACCACCATCTTTTCGATCTTCGTCGATCTCGGCCTCGCCAACGTCCTCGTCCGCGAGGTCGCCAAGGTTCCGGAGAACGCCCAGAAACTCCTCGCCAACGTCCTCGGCCTCAAGGCTGTCCTGGGCGTGCTCACGGTCGCGGCGGTCCTCCTGGTCTCGCGGCTCATCGGCTATCCGGCCGAGACCCGGCTCCTCATCACCGTCGCCGCCGGCGTCATGGTGCTCGACTCGATCCACCTCGTGCTCTACGCGGTCATGCGCGGCTTCCAGAACCTGCGCTACGAGGCCATCGGCGTCGTGACCGGCCAAGCCGTGATCATCACGACCGGCATCGTCTTCGTCCTACTGAAACTGCCGCTCGTGTCGCTCGTCATCGCCCTCCTCTGTGGCAGCATCTGGAACGTGGCTTGGGCCGCCTGGATCCTCAACCGGCAGTTCGGCGTGAAGCCGATCCTGCGCTTCGACGAGGCGGTCATCAGATTCTTCGGGCAGGTCGCTTTGCCTTTTGCGTTCGCCGGCATCTTCTCGCGCGTCTACTCCTACATCGATTCCGTGATGCTCTCACGCCTCGTTTCCGAGGAAGCGGTCGGCTACTATTCGGTCGGCTACAAGCTCACGTTCGCTTTCCAATTCCTGCCCATGGCTTTCGCCGCCGCGATCTATCCGGCCATGAGCGAATATTACGTCAAAGATCGCGCCAAACTGGCCGCTGTTTTCATGACCGCCATCAAATATCTGCTGCTCGTGGTCGTGCCGCTCACGGTCGGTACGTTCGTGCTTGCCGGCCCCATCATCCACCTGGTCTACGGTCCGGCCTATGACAAATCGGTCCTGCCGCTCCAGATCCTCATCTTCTCGCTCGTCTTCGCTTTCCTGTACTGGCCCTGCGGCTCGCTGCTCAACGCTTGCGACCGCCAGTCCCAGAACACGACGGTCATGGGCGTGACCATGATCGGCAACATTATCCTGAACGTCTTCCTGATCCCGCGGTTCGAGGCCGTGGGCGCCGCCTGGTCGGCCCTCATCGGCAACGCCGCCCTCTTCGGCCTGGCGTTCTATTTCGCCTCGCGCGTCGTGGTCATCGATAAGCAGCGGCTCCTCTCCATCATCGGCCGGATCGCCATCGCCGGCGCCGCCATGGGGATCATCGTCGAGTTGCTCGATGGCGCGGCGTCCTTGGCGTTCATGGTGCCACTCGGCGCCCTGGTCTACGCCGCCCTGGTCTTCCAGCTCCGCATCATCACCTGGACCGAAGCGAAGAACATCATGAATCTTTTCCTGCGCCGGGGCAGGGGAGGGGTGTCCGACATCGTCTCATGAAGCCGCTTCTTTTCGTCACTCTGGAATATCCGCCGCAGATCGGCGGCATTGCGGTCTATCTGTCGCGGCTCGTGGAGAGTCTGCCGGCCGGTCGGACGCAGGTCATGGCGGACGTTTGTCCCAAGACGCACGAGACCGATATGCGATGCCAGGCTCCGATCTATCGCCGTCAGCTGTTGCCGGGCTGGATTCGGCCGCGCTGGCTCGGCGCTCTTTATTGGACCGACTGGTTCTGCCGTAAAGAAGGCCGGCCGGAAGCCATCATCGTGAGCCATCTGCTGCCCATGGGACTCGTCGCCGATCTGATGCGGCGTTTTCGGCGCGTCCCGTACGCGGTCATCATCCACGGCATGGACGCCGCTTTAGCGCTCGCCGCCCGCGGCTCCAAACGCCGCTCCGCGAGCCGTGTCGTCGCTAATGCCGCGCTCGTGGTCGCGAACAGCTCGTACACAGCCCGACTTGCCGAGACTTTGGGCGCGGCCAAAAGCAGGATTACCATCGTCCATCCGTGCCCGCAATTCCAGCCCCAGACCGACGTCGTCGAGTCCCGAGTCGCCGCAATCCGCGTCAAATACGGCTTGAGCAAGGATTTCACCCTGATCTCGGTCGGGCGGCTGGTGAAACGCAAAGGTTTTGATACGGCAATCAAGGCGGTCGCTGAGCTGAAGCGGTCCGGCCGGCAGGTGCGGTTGGTGATCGTCGGCGACGGTCCGGAAAAACCGACGTTGCAGGCCTTGAGCGTCGAGCTCGACGCGGCCGACCGGGTGGTCTTCACTGGCATCGTGAGCGACGAGGAACTCGCCGAGCTCTATGCCGCCGCCCACGCTTTCATGCTGCTGCCGCGAAGCCTCGGGCCGGACATCGAGGGGTTCGGCATCGTCTATCTGGAAGCCAACTTGTTCGGCTTGCCGGCGATCGCGTCCAGGACGGCCGGCGTGCCTGACGCTGTGCTCGACGGCGAGACTGGCCTGCTCGTGGAGCCTGACGACCATTCCGGAGCCGCTTACGCCGTCGGCCGGCTGATGGACGATCCCGGACTGCGCCGGCGTCTGGGCGACCGCGGCCGGGCGCGCGTGCGCGAGGAATTCACCTGGGAAAAACAGGCGGCCAAATTTACTCGGGCTCTGGAAACGGCCCTCGGGACGGCTGACGTTAAACAATGATCCTATGACCGAGCTGAAACCGAATACAGCGCGTCCGACCGTCAGTATCGTGATCCCGTCCTATCAGCACGGCGGCGAGATCGCCGAGTGCCTGCGGAGCATTCTTGATCAGACATTCAAGGATCACGAGATCATCGTCGTGAACGACGGTTCGACGGACAACACTCTGGAGGAGCTACGGCCGTTTCTCGACCGGATCCAGCTCATCAATCAGGAGAACCGCGGCGGCAACGCGGCGCGGAATCGCGGCTTCGACGCGTCGGTCGGCGACTTCGTGCTGTTCTGCGACGCGGACATCGTCATGCGGCCGGACATGCTCGAAACAATGCTCCGGACCTTGCGCGCGAATCCCGGCGCTTCCTACGTCTACTCGTCGTTCCGTTTCGGCTGGAAGGTCTTCCGGCTCTGGTCGTTCGACGCCGCCAAACTGCGGCAGATGAATTACATTCACACGACCTCGCTCTTGCGCCGCGGACATTTTCCGCGTTTCGACGAGAAGATCCGGCGGCTGCAGGACTGGGATCTGTGGCTCACCATGCTCGAACAGGGCCATGTCGGCGTCTGGATTCCGGAGATCCTGTTCAAGGCCATCCCGCACCAGGGCGGCATCAGCACCTGGGTGCCGGGTATTTTTTATCGCATACCTTGGCGGAAATTCGGCATCCGCATCGCGACCGTGGAGAAGTTCCTGGAAGCCGAGCGCATCATGCGGGCCAAACATAAGCTGCCGTAGTTATGGATCTGAGCATCGTCATCGTGAACTGGAAGGTCCGCGATCTGCTCGAGAAGTGCCTGGCTTCGGTTTACCTGGAGACTTCCGGGATCGAGTTCGAGGTCCTGATCGTGGACAACGATTCGCGCGACGGCTCGGTCGAGATGGTCGCGAAAAAGTTTCCGCAGGCGGATCTCATCGCCAGCAACCGCAATCTCGGTTTCGCGGCCGCCAATAACGAGGCGATCGCCCGCAGCCGCGGCGAGTTCATCCTGCTTCTGAATCCCGACACGGAGATCCGGGACGGCGCGCTCCAGAAGCTGGTCACCTTCATGCGGCGCGAGCGGCAGGCGGCCATCTGCGGCCCAAAACTCGTGAACGCCGACGGCTCGCTTCAGCCTTCGGTCCGGCATTTCCCGACGCTCGGGGTCCAGGCGGCAATCACTTTGAAATTACATCGGCTGTGGCCTGGGCTGCCGGGCGTGAAGCGTTATCTGGCCGCGGATTTTGATTATTCCCGGGCGTCGGCCTGCGATCAGGTGATGGGCGCGGCTTTGATGTTCCGCCGGTCGCTGCTCGAGGACATCGGTCCGCTCGACGCCGGTTATTTCATCTGGTTCGAGGAAGTGGATTTCTGCAAGACGGCGGCCGAGAGAGGTCATCAGACCTGGTATACGCCCGAAGCGTCCGTGCTGCATCACGGCGGCGAGAGTTTCGGTCAGCTGCTGGCGCCGCGCAAGCAGCGGATCTTCAACGCGAGCGGCCGCCGCTATTTCCTGAAACACCACGGGCGTCCGGCTTGGCTGGTCCTGCTCCTGCTGCATCCGCTCTCCATGCTGCTGGCCGTCGCCGGAGCGCGCGTTGCCGCCAAAAAGTTATGAACGAACGCCTGACCGTCATCCGTCAGACTTTCCGTGCCGCGGTCCCGCTCCTGGTCCTCGCGGAGATCCTGTCGTTCTGCGGCCTGCTTTTGCCGCCGTTCGCGGACAGCGGTTTCTTCATCATCATCGGTCTCGTCGCTGTCCTGGCCCTGCTGCGCCCAGGCCTGGCTTTCCTGATCCTGCTCGCGGAACTATTCATCGGTTCGCAGGGCGGTTATCTTTTTTCGTTCGGCGCCGGTTCCGGGCTGTACGTTTCCTTGCGCATCGGGTTGTTTCTGGTCGTGTTCGGCGCCTGGCTGGCGCGGACCGTGGCGACGCTCGTGCGGCGGCGCGGCGACCTGAAGTCCCTGGAATGGCTTACGGATATGCGCCGAGCGGGCTTATTTTGGCCTTATCTCGCGCTTTTAGCCGTCTTCGCGGCGAGCGCCGTGAACGGCATCTTGCGCGGCAATCAGTTCGATGACGTCTTTTTCGATGCCAACGGTTACGCCTATTTCGCGCTGTTCCCGCTCTTCATCGAGCAGCTGCGCGACCGCGAACTGCCGGCGCGGATCGCGGGTCTCCTGGCGGCGGCCGTGACGACTTCGATCATCAAAGCCCTGGCGGTGCTGTATTTCTTTTCGCACCGGATCTTTGTCGTCGCTTCGCCGCTCTACACCTGGGTCCGCGACACGCGCGTGGGCGAGATCACCATCATGACGGGGGACTTCTACCGGATATTTTTCCAGTCGTTCGTCTTTTCGCTCGCGGCGATCTTCGGCCTCCTGCTCTTCGCGGCGGCGGCCGGCAAAGAGAAAGACAGCGGCCGAACCGAATCCCTGATCCTGGGGGTTTTCGCGGCGACCGGGCTCGTGATGAGTCTGTCGCGCAGTTTTTGGTTCGGCGGTTTCGTCGCGGTCATCGCGCTGGCCATCCTCCTGGCGCGGCTGCGGCTGCCGACGGCTTTCTGGAAACGCCTTGCGCTGATCTCGGCCGGGACCGCGATCGCCGCCGTCGCGCTCATCGTCGCGGTCTACTCGATCCCGTTCCCGCGCAAGGGCGCGGACGTGGCCTGGGCGTCGTTCCTCGGCGGCCGTGCCTTCTCCGTGAGCGGCGAAGCCGCGGCGAACAGCCGCTGGGTGCTGCTGCCGGAACTCATGAAAGCCGGCCTGCGCCATCCGTTCGCGGGTTCGGGCTTCGGCACGACCGTCACTTATACGACCAGCGATCCGCGCCTGCTCTCGACCAATCCGACCGGCGCTTACACGACGTTCGCTTTCGAGTGGGGTTACCACGATCTCTGGATCAAGTTCGGCCTCTTGGGGCTCGCGGTCTACGGCTGGTGGCTCTGGCGGATCATGCGCTTGCTCGCCGCGCCGCTCGACCGGACGGTCCAGGAAGCGGTGCCGGATGAAGTGCAACAAAAAACGGCCCTGCTGGCCGTCGCGCTGCTCACTGCCATGGCCGCCATCCTCGCGACCAACGTCTTCAGCCCGTATCTGAATCATCCTCTGGGCATCGGCATCCTGATGCTGCTCGCGGGTTTCGGAGCGCAAAATTCCCAGAAGTCCATTTCCGCGGACGCGGAAATCCGGCCGGAGATCCTCTAGTCCAGTCTCGAGCCGATCAGGTCCGGATAGCCGTTCAGGATCGCGCGTCCGTCGACCGCAGTCTTGCCCTCAAATTGGACCTTGAGCAGCACCAAGGCCTGTTTTTTGGCGTTCACGGCCGGATAACCGGAAGCGGCGCGGAAGACAACGCCCGGCGCTACGCCGGCTGACTCGTCCGCCACTTCGCCCCAGAGAATCTTGAATCTGAGCGGTTTGCCGCGGCGCTGCCAGACGGCGTATGCCTGCGGCCAGGTCGCGAACGCCCGGATCTTCCGTTCGATCTCCGCGGCGGTCTCGTCTTTCCAGGCGATCAGTCCATTCTCTTTGGTGATGATCTTGGTGGCGGTGGCCGCCGCGTGATCTTGGGCTAGGGCCGGGAGCGCGCCATCCGCGTATAAGTCGATCTTGTCGATGAGCAGTCTGGACGCCACAGTCGCGAGATCGGCCTGCAGGGAGCGGAAAGTGGTCTCTGGTCCGATGTCGACCTCGGCGGTCGCGACGACCGGACCATGGTCCATCAGCTCATCCATGACCATGAGGCTCACGCCGGTCTTTTTTTCGCCGGCCATGATGGCGGCTTGGATCGGCGAGGCGCCGCGATATTTGGGCAGGAGGGACCCGTGCAGGTTGAGCGCGCCGAGACGCGGGATCGCGAGCAACGCGACCGGCAGGATCTGGCCGTAGGCGGCCACGACAAAAAGATCCGGCCGGAGTCCGGCGAGGCGGTCGCTGAAAGCCTGGTCGCGCCGGACCTTCTCCGGCTGGAGGATGGTCCAGCCGCGGCTCTCGGCGAAGGTCTTGATCGGGCTGGGCTTGAGCATTCCGGAGCGTCCGGCCGGGCGGTCGGGCTGGGTCACGACGGCGAGCAGCCGGTAGCGGTCCGGAGCCGCGGCCAGGGCCTCGAGCGGCGGCACGGCGAATTCGCTGCTGCCGAAATAGACGATACCCAGAGGCTCGATCATAGGAAACTATTTTTTCAGGCGGTCGATGAAGAGGACGCCGTCGAGGTGGTCGTTCTCATGCTGCAGCACGCGGGCGAAAAAACCTTCGGCCGTGAATTTCAGTCTGCTACCGTCGATGGCCCGGGCTTCGACCTCGAGCGAGCGGTAGCGCGGCACCTGGCCGAATTGGCCGGGCACGGACAGACAGCCTTCCTCTTCGGTCACGGTCTTCGCGGAGTGTCCGGTGATGACGGGATTCGCGAGCGCCACCGGTCCGTCGGAGCTGTCGGCGATGAAGACCCGGAGGCTGACGCCGATCTGCGGCGCGGCGATGCCGACGCCGTTCGCGGAACGCATGGTCTCGATGAGGTCGTCGACGAGTTGAGCCAGGTCTGCGGTACCAAAAGACTCCGGCGGCACTTCTTCGGCCCGTACCCGGAGCACCGGATCGCCTTCAACGACTACTTTTCTTATCGCCATAGTTGTCGTATTTTAGCTTGTTCTGGCTCAGAAAAGGGTATCGGTTTTCGCCAGAACGTCATCGCAGGATAGCATTTTCAGGCGCGTTTGTAAAGACTCAGCGCTTGGGCAGGCCCGGCGGCGCCGCCAAGCTGGTCTTGCGGCATTTCCAGAAGAAAAGTTTCGCCGGGTCTTTGGCGTTGCTGTCCCTGACCTCGGAGAAGATCACTCGCGCCCGCGCCGCGCCGACGCGCTTGATGACGCCCAGATACATCCCGAATTTTTTGCGTTCGCCGAAATACGAGCTGACCTCGTCGGTCAGCGCGTGAATGTCCGAATGGATGTTGGTGTTGGCCTTCTGCTTCAGTCTGGCCTCGAGGGTCTGCTTGATGCCTTCCATATCCCGTGAGAGATCCATTGTAAAAAAGCCCGGGACGGGCCGTCGGCGGCAGCGCTGCGGACCGGACGCACTCAGGTGATGCGCATGCCGGCCACGAGGTAGCCCACGCCGAACGGTTTTTCGTAAGAGATGATCTCGGTCTGGTGTTTGACGTCGTCCATGATGCCGGCCAGCACCGCGAGGACGTTCATGCCGCAGGCTTTGGCTTCGTCGCTCCAGGCCGCGTCGATGTCGAGCAATCCGCGGAGCTGATCCTTTTCGACGAGTTCGCGGATCTTGGCGTCCAACTCTTCGCCGCGCGGCGAATAACCGGCTGGTGACTGCGGACCCACGCGATGCGACAGGTCGGCCGAAGCGATGACCGCGATGCGTTTGGTCGAGCTCATGAGTTCGTCCTTCAATTGCCGGCCCAGTTCGTAGTGGGTCTTGAGGTCGAGCTGCGAAGTCAGGAGCGGGGCGATCTTGATCTGCGGCAGATGGGCCGTGAGGTAGCACAAGGGGACGCTCATACCGTAATCCAGCGCTTCGGAACTCATGAGCGCGAGCGGCAGGTGCTTGATCTTGAAATCCTCGCGGATGCGGTCGATGAGCATGAAGTCGGACTTCCAGCGCTGCTTGGTCACGAGGTCGCCGAACTCTTCGAAATTGGTGACGTACTCGGGGTTGGCGTTCAGCGTGATGGCGTCCGGCAGGATGTCGCCGTGCGGCGAGATGATGAGGACCGTCTCCGGCTGGGCCAGGTACAGGTCCTGCTCCAGTTTTTCCATGGCTTTTTTGGTCTGCTCGAGCAACGCCAAATTTTCCTTGCTCACGGTGGGCATGAGCAGGGGAGTGTGCGCGGTGATGCAGGTGAAGACCAGCGACATAACGATGATATTTTAGCACATCGTTAAATTTCAAGGGAGAGCCGCGACGGGCGAGCGGTCAGGTCTAGTTTGGCGCTGTCGTTTCCACATTCATCAGCCGCCAGTTGACGTTCGGTTTCTGTTCGGGTATGATGAAAGCGTGAAGTCAACCTTGTGGATAAGTCTTTCAGACATATGACCACCAAAGAACCGGCCAAACTCACCAAGCGGCAGGCCCAGATCATGAAGTTCATCGTGGACCGGATCCGGGACGATGGTTATGCGCCGTCCTACCGCGAGATCGGCGAGAGCCTGGGCGTGAGCTCGACTGCGACGATCCATGAGCACATCAAGAACCTGGAGGAGAAGGGTCTGTTGGAGCGCGATTGGCGGGCGGCGCGTTCGATTCAGGTCGCTCCGGCGGTCATGCGCGAGACGCGCGGCGTCAGTCTGCAGCTTGCCGGACTTATCACGGCCGGCGAGCCGATCGAAGCGATCGAGGAGCAGGAGCAGATCGACGTGCCGGCGCAGCTGGTCTCCGATCCGGCCAATACCTATGTCTTGAAGGTCAAAGGCAATTCCATGATCGAGGACGGCATCAATTCCGGCGATTACGTCATCGTCGAGCGGCGCAACACTGCCCGCGACGGCGAGGTGGTCGTGGCCTTGCTCGAGAACATGTACGCCACGCTGAAACGGTTCTATAAGGAGAAGGGTCGCGTGCGGCTGCAGCCGGCCAATAGCACGATGTCGCCGATCTACGCCACCGATGTCGCGATCCAGGGCGTGGTGCGCGGGCTGATCAGAGATTTCAACGCCGCTTCATTATAATAATTGATATTTTGGACCCGATTTTATGTCCTCACTTAACGAGAATTTACGGTCAGTTGTCGCTTCGGACGAGGTGTTTCGCAGAGACAATAATATGACGGCGGCCGCGATGGAAGAAACGCTTCTCGGTGTTCAAGAAGCCGTCGTTAAAATGTGGGCTGATTGTCGGCATGGGACCCGGGAAACAATGGGTAGGCGCGCCGCCAACCTGATTTACGGAGCGCTGTTGGCCGTCAAATCTGCTGGGATCGATGATATAGACAGCGCTTTGAAGAAGCGACTGGAGGAGATCAATTCAACACCCTAATTTTCATTAATAAAATGGAAACGCCGCCCCCGTGGAAAGGAAAGCGGCGTCTCCGGCGAGCGGCCGGCCTAAGCCGGAAGCTCAGCCACGCGGAGTGGCACCGTCATCGTATCATCTGTATGGCGCATCGTAAATTAAGGGCGTTCTATCGTCAGCTCTTCGGATCCCTGCTGGACGTCCTGTCCCTGGCGTAACCCCCATTGCTTGTCTTGAAAAGAACGACTCCTCGCATGAGGAGCCGTTCTTTTTTTTGTTGGTCACTTGACCGAGATGGTCAGTTCTTCGCCCTTGGCGTCGATCGAGACCGTGGCTTCGTCGCGGACCTCGCCGTTGATGATCTTGAGCGCCAGTGGATCCAGGATCTCGCGCTGCAGCGCGCGCTTCAGCGGCCGCGCGCCGAAGACCGGGTCATAGCCTTTCTGGGCCAATACTTTGGCCGCTTTCGGCGTCACCTTAAGCTTGATACGCTTGGCGGCCAGGCGCTTGGCGACGCGCTCGATCTGGATGTTCACGATCTCGGCGATATTCTCCGGCGAGAGCGACTTGAAGACGATGATCTCGTCGAGGCGGTTCAGGAATTCCGGTTTGAAGCGGTCCTGGAGCAGGCCCAAGATCCGGCTTTTGGTCGAATCTTTGGGCGCGGAGTCGCGGTCGCCGAAGCCGATGGTGTCGAGTCTGGTGCCGGCCTCGAGGATGACGTCGGACCCGACGTTCGAGGTCATGATGATGATGGTGTTCTTGAAGTTGACGCGTCGGCCTTTGGCGTCCGTGAGGCGGCCGTCATCGAGGATCTGCAAGAGAGTGTTCCAGACGTCGGGGTGCGCCTTTTCGATCTCGTCGAAGAGCACCACCGAATACGGCTTGCGCCGGACGAGCTCGGTCAGCTGGCCGCCCTCTTCGTGGCCGACGTAGCCGGGAGGCGAGCCGAGCATGCGCGAGACCGTGTGCTTCTCGCCGTACTCGGACATGTCGAGGCGGATCATGGCGCTCTCGTCGTTGAACAGGTATTCGGCGAGCGCCCGGGCGAGCTCGGTCTTGCCGACGCCGGTGGGACCGAGGAACAGGAACGAACCGATCGGCCGGTTTTCTTCGGCGATGCCGGCGCGCGACCGGCGCACGGCGTTCGCGATGGCTCGGACCGCTTCGTCCTGGCCGATGACGCGACGGGTGAGCACGGTCTCAAGCTGCGCCAGCTTGGCCGCTTCCTCCTCGAGCATCTTGCTCACCGGGACGTTCGACCAGCGCGACACGACGGCCGCGATGTCCTCTTCGGTCACTTCTTCTTTCAGATAGCGTTTGTCTTTCTGGAGTTTCTTGAGTTTGATCTCGGCGGCGGCCATCTTCTTTTCCGCTTCCGGGATGCGGCCGTAGCGGATCTCGGCGACCTTGTTCAGGTCGGATTGCCGTTCGGCGATCTCCGCTTCCTGTTTCAGTTTTTCGATCTCTTTCTTGCCGCCGCGGATGGAGCCGATGACCTCTTTTTCGCTCTTCCAAGCCAATTCCAGGCCGCCATACTTTTCCTTGAGATCGGTCAGTTCCTTTTCCAGTTCTTTGAGCCGGGCGAGCGATTCTTTGTCCGACTCTTTCTGCAGGGCGCGCTTCTCGATCTCCAGACGCATGATGTCGCGCTTGAGTCGGTCGAGTTCCTCGGGTTCGGAGTCGATCTCCATCCGGAGCGCCGAGGCGGCTTCGTCGATGACATCGACGGCCTTGTCCGGCAGGAAGCGATCCTGGATGTAGCGCGCGGTCAGTTTGACCGCCGCGACGATGGCTGGGTCGGTGATGCGGACGCCATGATGCAGCTCGTAGCGGTCCTTGATGCCGCGCAGGATGGCAGTGGCGTCCTCGACCGACGGTTCGTTGACCAGGACCGGCTGGAAGCGGCGTTCGAGCGCCTGGTCCTTCTCGATGTGTTTCTGGTATTCCTTGAGCGTGGTCGCGCCGATGGCCCGCAGTTCGCCGCGCGCGAGAGCCGGCTTCAGCATGTTCGAGGCGTCGAGCGAGGAGCCGTCGGCGGAACCGGCGCCCACGAGCGTGTGCAGTTCGTCGATGAACAGGATGATGCGGCCGGCGGACTGTTCCACTTCTTTGACGACGGCTTTCAGCCGATCCTCGAATTCACCGCGGAATTTCGAACCGGCCACCATGGAGCCGAGATCGATGGCGACGACCTCCTTATCCTTGAGCGTCTCCGGCACGTCGCCCGAGACGATGCGCTGGGCCAGGCCTTCGACGATGGCGGTCTTGCCGGTGCCGGCCTCGCCGATGAGCACCGGATTGTTCTTGGTGCGGCGCGAGAGGACCTGCATCACGCGGCGGATCTCCTCGTCGCGGCCGATGACCGGGTCGAGTTTTTCCTGGCGCGCGAGCTTGGTCAGGTTGCGGGAATATTTTTCCAGAGCCTGATACTTCTGTTCCGGCTCCGGCGAATCCACTTTTTGGGTGCCGCGGATCTCGGCCAGGACCTTCAGGACCGGTTCGTGGGCGACGCTGGAGCGTTCGAGCAGGGTTTTGATCGGAGAAGGGGATTGTAGCAGCCCCAGGAGCAGGTGCTCCGTGGAGATGTATTCGTCGCCGAAACGCGAGGCTTCTTTTTCCGCGATCGCGAGGATCTTGGCCACAGCCTGCGAGACGAGCAGTTGGACGGTCTCGCCGCCGTGTTCGGCGGTCGGCAGCTGCTTCCGGGACGTTTCGGCGGCTGCGATGAGCGCGCCGATGTCCGCGCCGAGTTTTTTCAGGACTGAAAGGACGACGCCGTCTTTCTGGTGCAGCAGCGCCAGCAGCAGATGCAACGGTTGGAGTTCCGGATTTTGCGCCTCCATGGCGAGGGTGTAGGCGGCTTCGATGGCTTCGCGGGCTTTAGTAGTGAAATTTTGTGGCAACATATTATAGATTAGCACTCTCAATGCTTGAGTGCTAATCCGTATTTTACCCGCGCCGGCGCGGTTGTCAAGCTGGCGGATAGCCGGATCGTCAGGGTGGGGGAGCGTGATCAAGCTCCAGGCAAGCACTGGTTTAATGGTAAATCTGCGGCTATTCTCAGCGTCGGAATGATGAGGTAAACTGACCGCGCAGCGTCTTATGAAAGTGGATATCTTAGGGGTCAAGATAGATGCGGTGACGAGGGCCGAAGCCCGACAGCGGGCGGTCGATTTTTTGGCTGGTTCCAGGGGTTTTCGGGTCTTTACGCCGAACCCGGAAATGCTGGTGCTGGCGTCCCGCGACGCTGATTTCAAAAAGATCCTGAATACGGCCGACCTGGCCATTCCGGACGGGATCGGCTTGCTATTGGCGGCTCGCTACGGCGGGCGGTCTTTGCCCGAGCGGGTGACCGGCACGGACCTGATGCAGGATCTTTGTGCCGCAGCCGCGTCTCGCGGGTGGAAAATCTTCCTGTTGGGCGGCGAGAATGGCGAAGCAGCGGCGGCGGCCGCGGCGCTCAAAGAACGCCATCCGGACATCAAGATTGTCGGCCATGACGAAGGCGGACGGGCGTTCACGGACGCGAGTGGCCGGGTCAGGCTCCAGGCGGCTGTTTTGGATAAGATCAAGGCCGCGGCGCCGGAGATCCTGTTCGTGGCGCTGGGCCATGGTCGGCAGGAGAAATGGATCGCTGATAATTTGGCTGAACTATCATCCGTGCGCGTGGCCATGGGTATCGGCGGCGCCTTTAATTTTATCGCCGGCCGGTCGCTTCGAGCTCCTCGGTTCTTCCGGCAAAGCGGTTTGGAGTGGCTGTGGCGCCTCGCGGCCGAACCCTGGCGCTGGCGCCGCATCTGGACCGCGGTCGTCGTTTTCCCTTATTTGGTGTTAAAATCGGAACGCTGATATAATGTATAGGTTATGAATACTGTTCGAGTACGCTTTGCGCCATCTCCGACGGGTTTTTTGCATATCGGCGGACTCCGCACCGCTCTCTATAACGAGTTTTTTGCCCGGCGCCATGGCGGAACGTTTCTTTTGCGTATCGAGGATACCGATCAGACCAGATATGTGCCCGGAGCCGTGGAAAACCTGTTGCGCACCTTGGAATGGTCCGGAATCAAGCCTGATGAGGGTCCGTATTTGGACGCGGCCGGCCAGATCCAGGAAAGAGGGGAACACGGACCTTATATCCAATCCCAGCGTCTGGAGATTTATCGCCAGTATATCGCGGAATTGCTTGAAAAAGGCCGCGCTTACCGCTGTTTTTGCACGTCTGAAACACTTGATGAGATGCGCAAGAATCAGGAGGTTTCCGGCCGTCCAGTCATGTACGATCGCCGCTGTCGGTCAATCAAGCCGGAGGACGCGGCGGCGCGCGCGGCGGCCGGCGAGAAACACGTGATCCGCCTGCTCGTGCCGGCTGTCGGCCACACCGTGGTCGAAGACGCCATCCGCGGCACCGTCAGTTTCGATAATTCCGTGGTCGACGATCAGGTCCTGATCAAGTCCGATGGTTTTCCGACCTATCATCTGGCCAATGTCGTTGATGATCACCTGATGGGCATCACACACGTCATCCGCGGCGAGGAGTGGCTGCCGTCGACGCCGAAGCACGTGCTGCTTTATCAGGCTTTCGGCTGGATCGTTCCAGTTTTCGCTCACGTGCCGCTGCTCTTGAACCCCGATCGCTCGAAACTTTCGAAACGGCAGGGCGACGTGGCGGTCGAGGATTACCGCAACAAGGGCTATTTGCCGCAGGCCATCATCAATTTCGTCGCGCTGCTCGGCTGGAATCCTTCCGGCACCCAGGAGATCTACGCGAAACAGGAACTGTGCGACAAATTCGAACTCGGCAAGATCAACAAAGGCGGCGCGGTCTTCAATAAAGAAAAGCTTGATTGGCTGAACCGGGAATACATCAAACAGATGAGCGAAGAGGATCTGTTGGCCGCCGTCCTGCCGTATTACGTCGCGGCTGGCTATGCGGCCGAAGCCCTGACGAGCGGGGTGTTGAGCCAGGTCTTCCGCCGGGCCGTCGCTCTCGAACGTTCGCGCGTGGCCGTCCTGTCCGAACTCGTGGCCGGTACGGAATATCTTTTTCAGAGTTCGCTCGTCTACGACAAGGCGATCCTGCCCTGGAAGAAATCGACCGCCGCCGTGGCCGTCGAACGCCTGCGGGGGATCATCGACTTGTTGGAGAATATTCCGGAAACGTCTTTCGACGACGCCAAGGCCATCGAGCAGGAAGTCATCAGGTTCATTGCCGATCGCGGCTGGACCAACGCCGAGACCTTGTGGCCGATGCGGGTGGCGCTCACCGCGCGGGCGGCTTCGCCCAGCCCGTTCGAAGTGGCTTGGGCACTCGGGAAAAAACTCACTCTGGAACGTCTGAATTCCGCCTTAAACGCGTTGAAATGAAGCGTTTTGATTTAACATCGAAGGCGAAGATCGCGGCCGCGGCCTTGCTTGTCGCCGGCTTGAGTTTCGCGTCCATGTCGTTGCCGGTCAGTGCGGTGGAAGACGCGGCGTCCACCAGCGCTGTCGCGGAGGGTTCCGATCTGCGCGATCAGATCAATGAGATCAACAGCGATGTCAAACAGAAGAAGACTGATCTCGAAAATCTGAATCGCAAGATCGAGGAGTACCGTGCGCTCGTGGCGAAGAAACAGATCGAGTCGGCTTCGCTCGAGGATGAATTGGCCCTGATCGACAACAAGGTCGCCAAAGAGGAGCTGTCCATCGATATCGCGCGGAGCGAGATCCGCAGTTTGGAACTGGAGATCGACACGCTGAACAAGCGCATCGCGGCGGATGAGGAACAGATCGCCGAGGAGAGGAAACTTCTGGGCGGACTGGCGCGCAAACTTTATCGCACGCAGATGAATCGTGGCACGTTCGAGATCCTGCTCGCGAACAAGAATTTCTCGGATTTCTTCGACGCCTTACATTCGATCACGCGGCTGCAGCTCGCGGTGGATTCGACCCTGGGCAAACTAAAGGTATTATTCGACGATCTGCAGACGGAAAAAGCCGGGCGCGAGACCGCTCGCCAGGACAGCCTGGCCCGGAAGCGCGCCCTCGAGGTGGCCAAGATGGAACTCGAGGACGAGAAAGCCCTCAAGGACGAACTGCTCACCAAGACCAAATCGTCCGAACTAGAATATCGCTATCTGCTCGCGGACCTGAAGCATGAGCAGAGCGAAGCTGATTCCGAGATCATTTATCTCGAGAAGACGCTGCGCCAGAAGATGAACATCGCCGATCGCCTGGGCAATTCGAGCGCGGTCCTGTCCTGGCCGGTCGTGCCGGCCCGGGGCCTGTCTTCGATCTACCATGATCCGGATTATCCGTTCCGGTACGTTTTCGAGCATCCGGCGATCGATATCCGCGCGTATCAGGGCACGCCAGTGCGGTCATCAGCCGCCGGCATCGTCACCAGGGCCAAGAACGCCGGCATGGGCTATAGCTACGTCATGATCATCCACAACAACGACCTGGCGACTGTTTACGGCCACCTTTCCAAGATCACGGCCAAGGAAGACACTTTTGTGGAAAGGGGAGAGATCATCGGCTATTCCGGCGGCATGCCGGGTACGCCAGGTGCCGGGCGCATGACCACCGGACCACACTTGCACTTCGAGACTCGCCGCGGCGGCATCCCGGTCGACCCGATGAATTACCTGGTCGCGGCTTACTAGCTCAGAACATCAAAAATACCCGCCTCCGACCTCTAGGGGAGGCGGGTATTTTAAGGCCATCTAGTGTCTCACAATATATCTTAGACGACACATGTATCTTAATTATAAGGCTGGCGTGTGGTTTGGACGCACCTCTGATTCCTGACGTCTGTGGTCAGGATTTTGTATCCGATCATCACATCATTATTTTCGCGCCGCTGGGTCGCCTGCTGGGCTCACTGGTCTTGTTGGCCGACTTTGCACGTCAATCGGTCACGATGTCTTTACTGGCCGGTCGCAAATTCTTTAACTCCATTATTTGGCTAACTTTAGCTAAATTATTGACTTATAAGCTTGTTTTTTGGCTTATTTAAGCCATTTTTTGATCTTCAAACGCGACAGGGAATTGTGATCGGCCCACTCACCCATCTCCGATCTTTACGCCGACACGATCATTACAAAAAAGCACCACCGGCAGAGCGGTGGCGCTTGAGAGCGGATCGGCGATCAGCCGATGAGATTGAACTGGAGTTCGTCTTCGGCTGCGGTTGCGGAGACGGCGCCGGAGATCTTTGTCCCATTTTCGATCGAGACGGTCTTTGAGGTCCGCTTCGGAGCCTGGCTGGCGGCGGCGAATCGCCGGTCGGCTGAGGCGTTGTCCGTGGGCGGAACTTGCGACCGGACCATCTGACGGGCCACGTAGTTCACGGCGCCCAGGCGCGATCTTCGTTCCTGGATGCCGGAAGCGAGTTCCATGGCGACCGTGAGCCAGGCCGATTGATCGAAGTTCACCTGGAGGTGAGCCGCGACGTCGGCGAGCGCGATCGCGAGTCCGATCCGGCAATCCGTGTCCGTGATCAGGTGGTTGAATTGCTGGGCCTTGAGGTACGCGGCCGTGGCGAGCGCAGGCTGGCCGCTGGAATATGCGAGCTTGGCCATGGCGCAAGCCTGGCGCGTCGCCAGGAACACGCGGTTCTGTTTGCTCGGCGTCCAGTAGCGGTCATTGTCCAGCACCTCGAGCGCAGCGACCAGCGCCGGCCGCGTATTGCGGTTCAGGCGAGAAGCGGTCGCGGCGAGATCCACGAAAGCCTGCAGGCGCTTGGCCTGGCTTTCGATGTCGTGTGCTATGATGAGCGCTTGCTCTTCGACCTGGCGCAGACAAGCGATGACCTCGGCGTGAGCGGCATACCGGACCGGAGGCCGCAGCCGCGACAGTAGGGCGAAGCCGCTCGCGAGGAGCGCGGACATCTTTCGGACAGCGAACCGGGCGACTTCAGCCGCGCGGTTGAATTTGGCGGTTGCGCCAGACTTGATCCGCGACAGATGTTCATTCAGCGATGTTCGGAAGTCAGCAGTTCGCAAAGAAACGCCGTTCATGATGTCCTCCTTGATCAAAGACTGATGGTGATTTGTAAGGTGCGATATCCGCATAAGATACGGACCTCGTTTTTTATCATAAAAAAGCCGTTTTGTCAACCCTCGGACGCATGAAAAGTCAGCCTTATTTTTGAATAAAAAAAGACGCCCTCAGGCGGGCGTCTTAACTGTCGAGTTTCTCAACCACGCGCGTCAGGCGCGGCATGGACTTGATCCGGCTGCGGATGCAGGCGACCTGCACCACGTCGCCGGGTTCGACTTGGAGATAGAGATGGCGCGGAACCTCGATCTCGACCGGTCCCCAACCCGCATCAACGGACAGGGTGTGGAATTCCGGCTGGCAGACCTCGTACATCATGGGCAGCTGACCCATCGGCTGGAACTGCCAGTCCTCGGTCATGTGCTCGGGTACGTAGTGCTTGGCGAGAACCCTGGCTCGCGTCTTGGTCTCCAGAAGCCACCAGTTGTCCATGGCGTGGATGATGCCGGCGATGAGCGCGGAGCTCAGGATCGCGAGAAAGACCAATGCGATCAGCGCGATGGAGATGCGACTCCAGTCGATGGCGGCAAACGCTTGTCGCAGCATTTGATCGAACAGACCTGCGTTCATGTGATACGCTCCTTGGTTGTTGAAAGAACCGTTTCTGTTTGGCTGCGGGAACGTCAAAAATATAGTCTTTTTCGCGAAAAAGTCAAGGTGGTTTATCCCCTATCACCGCCTCGGGAGGTGTTTAGGTGATAGGCTTTAGTTGTCAGCCGCCGCCTGTTTCCAGAAAAACAGATCGAGCAGGATCGCGAGGACGAGTCCGATGATCTGGTCGCGGCCCCAGACGCCGTGATACCAGTGCAGGACCGCGACATACCAGACCAGCGTGTACGGGGCGAAAATGAAACCCAGGAGCGGGATCCACCAGTCCCGAAGCAGGCCCTCGAACCAGTCGTTCAGGATCAGGTAGATGAAGACGCCTCGCGGGGCCAGGAGTCCGGACATGATGATGAGCCAGCGCATATGGAATAAGTATAGCATTTTTACGCGTTCGCCGCGCGAGGTCCTCTCTGACTGGGTTGGCGCCAGCGGGGCGGAGGAACAAAAAACGCGCCGACGAGCGGCGCATTTTTGGTTTTCAGTCCTTATTTGACGGCGATGAAGATATCCTTGTCCTCCGCCCAAAGGCGTTTGCCGGCGCGGATGGCCGAGGCGGCATAGCCGTTGCCAGCGTTGCAGCCGTTATGGCACTGCGTCGCATAGACGGGATGTTCGGGATAGCCGTTGCGTTCCAGATAATTCAGCGTCCATTCGGCCGAGCATTTCAGGTCTCGCGTGCATTCGAGCGTGATCTTGTGAAGTCTGTAATGGATCTGAAAATACCCATGCGCGCGGCCGTTGTCGCCGATAGCCAGGCCGTAGAAACGCGATTCCTTCCAGGCCATGCCCAGGAGGGTTTGGGCGCAATCCTCGTCGTAGCCGCTGGCTTGGCAGACCTCCAGCAGGATCTGTTTGATGGTTGGGGGCTGCTCGGGGCCATAGACGACCGGTTCAGCCGACAGTGGCTCCGCTCCCTGGTAATTCAGATCAGCGGTCAGGGTTTGGCCGGTGTAGAGGTCGAGCAAGGAGGCGCCACCCGTCGCGGCGGCTGGTACGGCCGACCAGGCGAAACCGACCATAAAGACGGCGATATAAGCCCGTCTTAAGGTCCACCAGGAGGCTGGCGCGATCAATTTTTTGGCTAATTTATGCATATATTTTGGAGGGCCGTTTGGAGACCCAACCGAGCAGACTAGCACGTTTTGATCGTTTTGTCAACGGTGGGAGGTGGTTGGTGGCAGTGGTGTGAGGCTCGGTTAAGGCGGGGTGCGGGGCTTTGTTTGGGGTCGTGAGGAGCGGAAAACTTACGGCGTAACCTCTCTTTTCAACCTCGGCTGACGCCGAGGTTCTCTGATAGTGGCGAAAAAAAAACGACCCCTTGGAAAAGGGGTCGGGTGTGGAGAGAAAGAACGGGGGCCGGATCAGAGCGTTCGGCGCGGACCGAGGATCTGGGTGATCTCGGGGGTATAGATCGTTTCACGCTCCAGTAAGACCTGGGCCAGAGCGTTGAGAAGCTCGCGTTTTTCGGAGAGGAGCTTCTCCACTTCGGTGTTGCAGTCGGCGATCATCTTGACGATCTGTCCGTCGATGAGCGTCGCCGTCGTCTCACTGAAGTCGCGGTCGCCGTAGCCAGAATCAAGGAAGGCTGCCCTGTTCTTGGCTCCGAACGTCCGCAGTCCCAAGGCCGGCTCGTCGGTCATCGCATAGTCGCAGATCATGTGATGAGCGAGATTGGTGGCTCGCTCAAGGTCGTTCGACACTCCGGTGGTGACATCGCCAAAGACGAGATTTTCGGCCATGCGGCCGCCCAGGAGTATCTTGATCTGGGCGAGGAGTTCGGACCTGCGGTAGAGCGGCATGTCGCGTTCGGGCAGGCTGAGCGTGACGCCGAGAGCGAGGCCACGCGGGATGATCGAGACCATGTGGACCGGGTCGCAGCCGGGAGTGAACCACCCGACAAGCGCGTGTCCGGCCTCATGAAAAGCGATCGTCCGTTTGGTCTCGGGAGTGAGGAAAGAGCTTTTGCGCTCCGGCCCCATGATCACTTTTTCGAAGGCGTACGCAACGTCTTGGTGGTCGACGCTTTTCTTGTCGGCCTTGGCGGCGCGCAGAGCGGCTTCATTCAAGAGTTCCTCGAGGTCGGCGCCGGTCATGCCGGGCGTACCACGGGCGATGACGCTAAGGTCGACGTCAGTTGCCAGTTTGACGCCGCGAGCGTGGACTTTGAGAATGGCTTCCCGGCCGACGAGATCCGGCTTCGGGAGGACCACCTGGCGGTCGAAGCGGCCAGCGCGGGTCAGCGCCTGATCGAGGATCTCGGGGCGGTTCGTGGCGGCGATGATGATGACGCCGGCGTTGTTGGAAAAACCATCCATCTGGACCAGGAGTTCGTTCAGGGTCTGTTCGCTTTCGTTGTGGCCGCCGCTCGAGAAACCAGCGCCTCCGCGTTTGCGCCCGATCGCATCGATCTCGTCGATGAAGATGATGCAGGGTGCGTGGCGTCTCGCTTGCGTGAAGAGGTCACGGACGCGCGCGGCGCCGACGCCGACGAACATCTCGATGAAGCCGGAGGCGCTCGCTGAAATGAACGCCACGCCAGCCTCGCCGGCCATGGCGCGCGCGAGAAGCGTTTTGCCGGTGCCGGAAGGGCCGACGAGCATGATGCCTTTAGGCGCCCGCCCGCCCAGCGTCGTGAATCGCGACGGGTTCTTGAGGAAGGTTACGAGATCTTTGACCTCGTCGACTGCCTCATCGACCCCGGCCACATCGGTAAAGCGCGTTTTGATGTCCTTGCTTCGGATGAGTTCGAATTGGGACTTTCTATGATCCTGAGCTTTGTCGAAATTACCGCTCGTTTTTTTGTTCCATTGTAAGAAGCCCCAAAGAAGAGCGATTGGCAGTACGAGCTTCAGGATCAGTATCCAGCCCCAGTTGCCTTTACCCGATGCCGGGTTCTCCGCGAATTTGACGTCGTGTTCTTCAAGTTCGCGGTAGACCAGTTCGGTATTGGTGGAGTAGCTGCGCACGATCTCGTTCGATTTGGTCCGGCTGTGGATCCGGCCCTGGTCGATCGTGGCTTCAACGATCTCTCCCCTCTCGACGAGATCGAGGAATTCGCTGATGCCGACGGTACGTTCAGGGCGCGCCGCGTCGCCACGCTTCATGTAATTGAAGACCAGGATGGCAAGAGTGACGAGCGCAATCCAGAGCAAGAATGATCGGATACGGTTACTGTTTATCTGGTCCATGGGCAGACCTCCTTGGTCCAGGTTGCAGTGGTTGTCAAAGATCCAAACAGGCTTATTTCTAAGCCAAAAATGACCTTAGCAAAAGGCCCGAGATAAGGGAAGTGTCGCCTCGCTGCCGCCTTATTTGGTCGATCCGTCCTTGAAACGGATGAAGATCCGTTCATCGTAGCGCAGGTCGATATAATCCAATTCCGACCGCCGGTCGCCAATCTTGTCGCGAAGGACTACAGCCAGACGCGAGGCCTGGACGTCAAAAGGCGTGTTCGAGGTCAGGTAGACGCGCCAGCCGGACTCCATGACGGCTTCGACCGAGTCTTTGCCGTTCATGAGTCTGAACCAGACTGATTGTTCGGCCAGGTCCGGCAGCCGGGCATGCGCCTGCAGGATGAGCGACAGGAGCGCCGGCGGAACCACGACATCGCCGGGCGCAGCGGTTTTTTTGTCAGCCGCGCCGATGATCAAGGGATAGCCGCCGTCTAGCCGGTCGGAGGGTGTTTTGGTCTGGATGGCCGGTGGTTTGGTTGATGGTGGCGATAATGGCGCGGCCGCGGTTTCGGCGGCGGCGGTGGTGGCGGCGTCGGCCGGCGTTTCCATGGCGCTGATCTCAGGCGGCAACCGCGTGATGGTCTTGATTTCGCGGTCGTTGGTTTCACGTATCACGAAACCGGTCCCATCGAGCGCCCAGAAACGTTCGTTGTCCCAGTAAACGGCGCGGACGGTTTTTTCCCTGACGGAAATAGTGAGCTGGTTCGGTAGTTTCTTTTCGATCTTCAGGTCGTCGAAGATGAAATTATCGCTGATCATCCGCGCGGCCGAATCGACGTCGAAGATCAGGATGTTGTCCTGCGGCAGGATCAGCCAACTCATCCGGCGGAATTGGCCGTAGATAAGTTCTTTTACGGAGTCGACCGTCGACGGCGAGGCGTTCTCGATGCGGACGTCGGTGATGCGGAACCAGGGCGCCCAGAACGCCGCCCAGAAAGCGATGATCAGGACGGCGCCGGTCGTGGCTGTAGTCAGGAACAGGCGCGAGGGCCAGAAAGGGCGGTGGTTATTTTGTCCCGCCCGGCGCGGCGCGGACCAGCCACTGCTCGAGCGGCGGCGCTGCCAGGATCCGGCGATGGAGATGGGGCGTCCGCGTTGAATGCGTCTCATAAGTTTTTCTTTCCCCCACTCTGTCCGGGCGCGTAGATCCGCGTCAGACGGCCGTTTCGGCGCCCGCGTTTCAGGGCCAGGGCGATGAGTTTATCAATGAGCCGGCCATAGGACAGGCCGGAGGCCGCCCACAGCTTGGGGAACATGCTGATGCTCGTGAAGCCCGGCAGTGTGTTGATCTCGTTCAGGTATACTTTCGGCTGTTTGTCGCGGCTGAGCAGAAAATCAACGCGAGCCAGACCGTAGGCTTCGAGTGCGGTGAAAGTCCGGGCGGCCAGCTGGCGGATGAAGGCGGCGAGAGCCGGTGGTAGCGGCGCCGGGATCAGCGCTTGGGAGCGGCCGTCGATATATTTGGCTTCGTAATCGTAAAATTCGTTGGAGGGTACGATCTCGCCCAGGACCGAGGTTTCGGGCGCATCCGTGCTGCCGAGGACCGCGCATTCGATCTCTCGCGCCCGCTCGACCGACTTCTCGACCACGACCTTGAGATCATAACTCAGGGCGAGCCGGATGGCGGCGAGCAGTTCTTTGAGGTGATGTGCTTTGCTGATGCCGACCGAGGAGCCGAGATTGGCCGGTTTGACGAAGACCGGGAAACCGAAGCGATTGATGATATCGCGGACGATTCCTTCTTGGTTCCGTTGCCAGGCTTCATCAGTGAAATCCAGCCAGGGCACGACCGGCAGCTTTTCGCGTTCAAGGATCTTTTTTTGTACGGCCTTGTCCATGCCGACGGCTGAACCTAGCACGCCGCTGCCGACGTAAGGGATACTCGCGAGTTCCAGAAGACCCTGGAGACAACCGTCTTCGCCGCCCGTGCCGTGGACGAGCGGAATGGCGACGTCGATGCCGACGGCGCGGCGGTTGGCGCCGTTGAGCCAGCTTGACCCCGGTTGCGCCAGAACCGCCCCGGATCTTTTTCCGGACATTAGGGTTTTGGCCTGTCCCGCCGGCAACAGCGACTGGTCGCGCAGCCAGCGGCCGGCGCGATCGATGCGCACGGGCAAAATCGAATATTTCGCCGGATCCAGCGCGGCGATGACCGAGGCGGCGGACTGGAGCGAGACTTCGTGCTCGCCCGAGCGTCCGCCGCAGATGACGGCGATGTTCAGTTTCTTTCTCATTTGGACGGAATTCGCGGCGTCAGCGGATTGATCCGCGTGACCGCTTCGTAATTGATCGTTGAAAGCCGGGCGGCGAGTTCCTCGGCGGAAACGCGGTCGCGGCCCTGGGAACCGATGAGGGTGGCGATCTCGCCGGGTCTGAGATCCGGCACGGCGCTCGCGTCGACCACGCACATGTTCATGCAGACGCGGCCCACGACGCGGCAGCGCCGGCCGCGGATCAGGACTTCGCCGACCGAGGACAATCCCCTGCCGAAACCGTCCCAGTAGCCGACGGGCAGGACGGCCAGCTGCGCGTCTTGTTTCAGGCGTTCGGTGAGTCCGTAGCTCACTGGCGCGCCGGCTGGCATTTTTTTGACCTGGGCGACGACGGTCTTCCAGGCGAGAGCCGGGCGCAGGTCGAGTCGGCGGCCGAAAGCTTTGGTCGAAGCTTTGGTCGAAGCTTTGGTCTCGGGCGACGGCCAGAGGCCGTAGAGCGCGATGCCGACGCGCACGGCGTTGAAGCGCGATTCCGGGTACAGGATGGCGGCGGCGCTGCAGGCAGTGTGGATGAATTTCGGTTTCAGGCCGGCGTCAGCGATGGCAGCGAGCGCGCTGTGGAAACGCTTGAGCTGCAGCCGGGCGTAGGTCGGATCGGTCGTGTCCTCGATGTTGGCGTAGTGGGTGGAAACGCCTTCGAGAATGACGTGCGGCTGGCGTCTGACGAGCTTGAGGATCGCGGGCAGATCAGCGGCCAGTACGCCCTGGCGCGAGGTGCCGGTCTCGATCTTCAGATGGATTCTGGCCGGGTGTTTTTTGGTCGCCAGACGACCGGCGGCTCTGATGGTTTCAGGATTATAAACCGTGAAGCTGAAGCCGGACTTTATCGTTTCTGCCAGCGAAAAATTCGGGGTGTAACCGAGGATGATGACGGGTCGGCGGACGTCGGCGGCGCGGATCGTTTGAGCCTCGGATAACTGATCAACGGCAAAAACATCGACGGCGTTTTTCACGGCGCGGGCGACCAGGGCCAGGCCATGGCCGTAGGCGTTCGATTTGACCACGGCGATGAGTCTGACCTCGCGGCCGATGAGCCGCTTCAGCTCCCGCGCGTTATGCGCGAGCGCCGAGGTCGATATCTCGAGCCAGGTTTTGCCGGGGGGCGTCTTCATGTTAGGGCGGATCGGGTGCCTGACACCGGATCGCGGGTCATCATTTCGCGCCGATGACCGTGCGGCCGCCCATGTACGGGACGAGCGCCGGCGGGATCGCGATGGAGCCGTCCTCCTGCTGGAAGTTCTCCATGATGGCGATGAGCATGCGGCCGATGGCGAAAGCGGTGCCGTTCAAGGTGTGGGCGAATTGCAGTTCCCCGCTCTTGCGTTTGACGCGGATGTTCAGACGGCGCGCCTGCCAGTCGGTGCAGGTCGAGGTGGAGTGCGTCTCGCGATAGGTGTTTTGCGACGGGATCCAGGTCTCGATGTCGAACTTGCGCGCGGCCGGGTCGCCGAGGTCGCCCGAGACGATGCCGAGCACGCGGTACGGGAGGCCGAGGCCTTTCATCAGGCGCTCCTCGATAGAGAGTAGGAATTCATGTTCGGCGTCGGAGTGCTCCGGCAGCGTGAAGGAGAACATCTCGATCTTGTCGAACTGGTGGACGCGCAGGATGCCGCGGACGTCTTTGCCATAAGAGCCGGCCTCGCGGCGGAAGCAGGTCGAGAAAGCGGCGTAGCGCTTCGGGAGTTCGGTCTCCATGAAGATCTCGTCGGCATGCATCGGACCGATGACATGTTCCGAGGTGCCGATGAGGAAGAGGTCGTCTTTTTCCAGATGGTAGATCTCGTCGCGGCCGCGTTCGAGGTAGCCCATGGCGCCGAGCGATTTTTCGTTGATCATGACCGGGGTCACGAGCGGGACGAATTTTTCGGCGAGCAGGATGTTCCAGGCGTACTGGATGAGCGCGAACTCGAGCAGCACCGCCTCGTTCTTCAGGAAACCGAAGCGGGCGGCGGCGACCTTGGCGGCGCGTTCGGTGTCGATGAGGTCGAGTTCCTCGCCGAGCGTCATGTAGTCGCGCGGCTTGAAACCGAAGCTGGTGGTCTGGCCGACGGTGCGGATGCTGTAGTTCTCGGAATCGTCCTTGGCAATGACGACGTCCGGCCGCGGCAGATTCGGGATGAGGCGGAGCAGTTTGTCGAGTTCGGCGGCCGCGGTCTCGAGCCGGGCTTCGATCTCCTTGAATTGGTCCTTGAGTTTCTTGAGTCCGACGGCTTTGGCTTTCTTGACCTCGACATCCTTTTCTTTGGCCAGCGCCTCGGATTCGCGGTTCTGCTGGGCCTTGATCGTCTCGGATTCGCCGATGAGCGTTCGGCGTTCGGCGTCCAATTTAAGGATGGCGTCCACGTCAACGTCGATATTCTTAGCCTTGGCGCCAGTCCTCACGGCTTCCGGATTTTCGCGAATGAATTTGATGTCGAGCATATGAATCAGTCATGGGACAACCCCCGGCGTTCTTGAGGCCGGAAGGTTTATCCCCGCGTTTTCAGCGCGGCAGCTAGCCGCCGCATTTTCTGCGGAGTGGGATAAAAAAATAAGGCAGTGATCAGCCTTAATATGATGCCACTTTTAAGCCCGAGCCGCAAGAATGAGGTGTGCTTAAGTCTCTCTCTGCAGCCTACTAACTCGGCGGGATTGCTTCGGCGCTGCACGCCTCGCAATGACGGCGGGGCTAGGTACGCGCTTTCCCCTTTCATCCAATGGACTGCGAGGGACGGGTTGCGGTGATGACATGAATAGTTTCATGTATCAAAAGAGGAGCCTTGTGGCTCCTCTCATTGGTATTTCTGGATTCCCGCCTGCGCGGGAATGACATTCTAGTCTTTTTCCTCCGGCCGTAGCGTCGGGAACAGGATGACTTCTTTGAGGTTGTGCGAGCCGGCGAGCAGCGCGGCCAGGCGGTCGATGCCCATGCCGAAGCCCGCGGTGGGCGGCATGCCGACCTCCAGGGCCTCGATGTAATCTTCATCCAGCCGCTGCGCCTCGGCGTCTCCGGCCTCGCGGGCCTTTTCTTGCTCCATGAAGCGCGCCCGCTGGTCGATCGGATCGTTCAACTCGGAGAAAGCGTTGCAGAGCTCAGTCCCCTGTCCGAGGACGAGCTGGAAGCGTTCGACGTAGCGGCCATCCGACGGCATCTTTTTCGCGAGCGGCGAGAGTTCGAGCGGGTGGTTGGTGATGAAGGTCGGGTTGACGATCTTCGGGCGGACGAATTTCTTGTAAAGGTTATCCATGAGCTTGCCGCGGCCGTCGGAATCCTCGACTTTGACGCCGCACTGGGCGGCGACGTCCGCAAGCGAATGGCGATCGGGATATTTTTCCAGATCCGGTCCGCCGAACTTGATGAGCGCGTCGCGGAACGTGAGGCGTGGATACGGCGGCGTGAAATCAATGACCTGCCCGTCATGCTCGACCTGTAGCTTGCCGCAGGCTCGGTCGACGATCTGTGGCAGCAGCCGCTCCGTGAGCTTCATCAGGTCGTTGTAGTCGGCGTAGGCCTGGTAGAATTCGATCTGGGTGAATTCGGGATTGTGCAGGTGGTCGATGCCTTCGTTGCGGAAGCAGCGGGCGATCTCGAAGACGCGCTCGTAGCCGCCGACGATCAGGCGCTTGAGATAGAGTTCCGGCGCGATGCGGAGGTATAGGTCCGTATCTAGGGCGTTGTGATGCGTGATGAACGGTTCCGCCGTGGCGCCGCCGGCCAAAGGCTGCAGGATCGGCGTCTCCACTTCCATGAAGCCTTCCCGCGTGAAGAATTCGCGGATAGTGCTCACGATGGCGCTGCGTTTCACGAAAATGGCGCGGACCTCGGGATTGGCGACGAGGTCGAGATAGCGCTTGCGGTAGCGGATCTCGGTGTCCGAGAGACCATGCCACTTGTCCGGCAGCGGGCGCAGGGCCTTGGCGAGGATCGTGAGGGCCGTCGCTTCGACGGAGCGCTCCCCTCTTTTGGTCAGGAAGGCTTTGCCCTCGACGCCGATGAAATCGCCGTGGTCGACGTTGGCCTGGAAAAAATCAAAGACCGACGCGCCTAAAAGGTCGCGCTTCAGGTGCAGCTGGATCTTGCCGGTACCGTCCTCAAGGTCGGCGAAACAGGCGCCGCCATGGCCGCGGACCGCGCGAAGGCGTCCCACGACCGCAATCGGCGTGCCGGCGGAAGCGAGCGCTTCAAAATCGGACAGGACCTGGGCGATGGCGTGCGAACGTTTCGAGATCGCCGGATACGGGTCCACGCCCGCAGCGATCATGTTGCGCATCTTTTCGAGCCGGACGGCTGATTCCTCGAGAGGATTTTGATCCATAAAAGTCAGCGGCTGGGTTCCTAGCCGATGGAAATGATGCGATATCTGACCGGTCCGGATGGCGCCGCCACTTCGACCTCGTCGCCGGCGCGTTTGCCGATGAGCGCCTTGCCGATCGGCGATTCATTGGAGATGAGACCTTGGAGCGGCGAAGCTTCGGTCGAGCCGACGATGGTGAGATCCTTCTCTTTGCCATTCACGTTCACTTTGACCCGGGCGCCAATGCTCACGACATCTTTTTTGGTCACTTCAATGATCTCGGCGCGCATGATCTGATCCGCAAGGTCGATGATATGGCCCTCGGTGAAACTGTATTCTTCCTTGGCCTCCGTGTAATCAGCATTCTCGCTGAGGTCGCCAAGCTCCTTGGCTTTCTCGATGCGAGCCGCGATCTCCTGCCGTTTCTCGGTCTTGAGAAAGTGCAGTTCCAGTTTCATCGCTTCCAGTTTTGCCTTCGACACGTACAATGGTCCGTTCATAGTTCGAGACGCGGTTCGGCCGTTCATCGCGGCGCCGGGTGATTCAATAATAGCGGTCAATTGACCGGCGAGTCAAAGTTTTTCAAGCTCGTCTTGGCATAAAGTCCAGAGTAACGGCGCGGGTGGGAGGTGTCAAGACGTGGGAAGTGCAGGAGTCAGGGAGAGACGGAGTCAGGGAGAATTAACCTTGATTGACTCCGCATCTTCGTTACTCCATGACTGCGTCACTTCCTGCTGAAATACCACTCGTAAAAGCGCCGGGCCACGGCCGCGCCTATTTGCGAACCTTCGCCGCCCTCTTCGACGATCACGGTCACGACGATCTCCGGATTTTCGTAAGGCGCGAAGGACGTGAACCAGGCGTGGGTATTCTTGGTCTGGCTCCATTGGGCCGTGCCAGTCTTGGCCGCGACGGCCACAGGCAGCGCGGCGAGCGAGCGGGCGGATCCGGTCGTGACCGCTTGCCGGAGGCCGCGGCGGACGATGTTGATCGTCTGGGGGCTGACCACTTGGGCGTTGAGCAGTTTAGGTTCGACGACCTGGCGCGTGCCGTCGCTCGAGGTCACGGCGTTCACGAGGCGCGGCTGGAAAAGCTTGCCGCCGTTCGCAAAGACCGAAGTCATGGCGGTGATCTGCAGCGGCGTCACGAGGATGTCGCCCTGGCCGATGGCGAGATGATAGGTATCGCCGATGTACCACTGTTCGCCCTTGACCGTCTCTTTCCATTCCTTGGTCGGCAGGAAGCCGTCGCCTTCGCCGGCGAGGTCGAGTCCCAGCCGGTCGCCGAGGCCGAAACGCCGGGCGTAAGCGTTGATGCGATTGACGCCGAGGCCTTCGATTCGGTCGTAGCCGCCGCCGATGGCATAGAAGAAAGTGTTGACCGATTCGGCGAGCGCCTTGGCGACGTTGGTCGGTCCGTGGCCGCCGGCTTTCCAGTCCGGAAAATACCATTTGTCGATGCGGATGCCGCCGGTCGACAGCACGGTCGTGTTGGCGGTGATGAGTTTCTCTTCGAGAGCGGCCGCGGCGATGACCAGTTTGAAGACCGAACCTGACGGCAGGGACGCGGCGATGGCACGGCTGAACATCGGATTGTCGGTGTCGCCGGCCAGAGCGCGGTAGTCTTCGGTCGAGATGCCGCTCGCAAACTTGTTGTTGTCGAAAGCCGGGAGGCTGACGAGCGCCAGGAGTTCGCCGGTGCGCGGATCGAGCGCGATCAGGCTGCCGCGGGTCTTGTGCCAGGCTTTCATCTCGGAGACGAGGATGTTCTCGGCTTCCCGCTGAACCTCGAGATCGAGCGAGAGCACCAGATTGCTGCCCGGAGCGCCGGCGTCTTCCGCGACCACTTCGCGCGAGCGGCGCAGAGCATCCACCTCGATCGTCCGTCGGGACGGCTGACCGCTCATGACCGCGTCATAGGATCTCTCTAGGCCGCTTTTGCCCACCAGATCAGGAGTGAAAGCGCCGGTCTGGGAGCTTAATTCGGCAGTCGTCGGCCGCCCCTGATAGCCGAGAACGTGCGCCAGTGATGAAGCGCCGGTCGCCGCCAGGTAATCGCGCCGCGTGCCAATCTTGAGCTGCAGGGCGGGTTGAGAGCCGGCCTCGATCTCGATCTTAACCGCTTGTTCGTGCGTTAGATGCTCGGCGATCACGACTTGGCCCAGCGACGAAGCGCCGCGTTCGGCGAGCCGTTCCTCGATTTCGACCGGGCCGATCCCCAGGATTTCCGCCAGTTGAAGGACCAGGTCGCGCCTGGCTTCCTGGTCGGCCGGCAGGTCGGCCGGAGTGATGGTCACGGACAGATCCGGAACGTTCTTGACGAGCGGCGAGCCGTTGCGGTCGTAGATGATCCCCCGCTCCGCCGCCGACCATTCGGTGCGGATGCGGTTGCCTTCGGCGCGTTCGCGGTACTTCGCGCCGCTGGCGAGTTGGAGCTGCGCCGACCGGAGCACGATAGCCGCGAGGCTGGCGAGCAGGATCATAAAGATCAGCAGGATCTTTCGTGGCGGCACGGTAAGCCCTAGATAATTGCCGGTTATGGCGAGCTCGTCGCTGGAGCCGGCGCTGACGTCGGTCGGCATATCATCAATTGCGGTCTTGCTGCCGGCTCCGGTCAAATTCAAGGACGCTCCGGTCTCGTAGTCCGGGAACGGATTGTTGATCTGCGGCTGTGGCATGTTGGATCCGAAGAAGTTCATGTTGCGCGGCGGAAACGGTTGAGGAAAAAACGGCCGGTCCTTCTGGCTAGGAACATCAGGACGAGCGCGGCGGCGAGCTGGACGGCGAGATCGGCCGCGAACCAGCCAAGCCAGTCCGTCCAGGCCTGGTCGGCTAACCTTAGGATGCCGGGCCAGCCCGCGGCGAGGCCGATCAGTGTGAAGATCAGGCGGCTCGCGAGATAGGTCAGAGCGTTCAGCGCGGCGAACGACAGGTAGGACAGGTTCGTGAAGATCAGGTTGAAAGCCAGGATCGTGGCGAGGATCGCGGTTGTCCGCGCGAAAATTTCAGCTCCCGGCGGAGCGGCGAGCAGGATGTCCAGGATGAAGCCGGAGATTACGGCGACGGCCAGAGCCTGGCGATTTCGAAAATTCGCGACCAACCCGACCGCGAGGATTAGTGTCGGGTCGGCGGTCGACCAGGGCGGCGGCAAGAACGCACTCCCGGTGGTTTGTGCCAGGGTGAGGATCGGCACGCCGATGATCAGCAGATACCAGGCAGACATAGCGCGGGCGTCACTCGGCCGCGTCCAGCTCGACCTGGACAATGAGCGGATGCAGAGCAGCGCGGACCGGCGCGATCTCGGCGGACTGGAACGGATCTTGGGCGTTGCGGCTCACGCGTTCGACGGTGCCGACCAGCAGGCCGCGGCGGATGCCGGACTCGAGGCCCGAGGTCACGATTGTGTCGCCCGGCAGGACCTTTTCGGTGTCCGGGATCAGATTGATAGCGAGTCCGAGTCCGCGGTCGCCTTCGAGGACGCCGAGAGTGTTCGCGGTATTCTGGATCGCGACGGCGACCCGGCTCTGGCTCGCGGTGAGCGGCAGGACGAGCGCGGTGGCGCGGCGGACGGCGGCGATCTTGCCGACGAGGATCCCGTCATGCGTCACGACCGCCTGGCCGTTTCTGAGGTCGTGATCCGAGCCGCGATCGATGACCAGGTAGCGGGTGAAGCCGTCGTCATGTTCATAGATGACCCGGGCAGCGAGCAGTTCGGCGGCGGCGCCATCGCGGTAATCCAGGGCCTCGCGCAATTCCCGAGCTTCTTCGGCAGCGGTCCGGAGGCGCGAGAGTTCAAGCTGCAAGGCCTCGAGTTCTTCCGGCGTCGCGGTCCGGGTCAGCGCGGCATCATCGGCCGACGAACGCAGGGAACCGAGCCAGCCGGTCGAAGCGGAACGCACGGCGTTGGCCGGGACGGACAAAAGTTTCGAGGTTGTTCCGATAGCGCCGTCAAGCCAGCCCAGGCCGTACAAAGCGAAAAGCAGCGCGCCGGCGGCGAGCAACAGCCAGAGCTTGTTCCGGTTGCGGTTGTTGGTGGGCCTTCTCATATTCAAAGCGGACACGACGCCGTTCGTGTCCGATCATTCGGCCGTCTTATTCCTGATAAATTAGGCAAAATCTAGCGTTTGTTGTTCTCGGCTTCCTGCGAGGATGGTAGCGCGATATCCCGGAGCAGTTCAGGATTGTCGAGCAGGATGCCGGTGCCGCGCACGACGCAAGTCAGCGGATCGTCGGCGACCCGGACCGGAATCTCGGCGGCCTTGGAGATGACCGAGTCGAGCGCCCGGAGCAGCGCGCCGCCGCCGGTCATGACGATCCCCCGCTCGTAGATGTCCGCGACCAGTTCCGGCGGCGTGACCTCGAGCGTGGATTTGATGTTCTCGACCATGGTCCGCACCGATTTGGCGAGCGCTTCGCGGATCTGTTCGTCGGTGACGATGATCTCGCGCGGCAGGCCGGTGATCATGTCGCGGCCGCGCATCTCCATCTGCATGGGCTCGCCGGTGTCGGCGGCCGAACCGATCTTCATCTTGATGTTCTCCGCCACTTTTTCGCCGAGGAGCAGGTTGAAATTCTCGCGGGCGTACTGGACGATGTTCTTGTTCAGGACCTCGCCGGCGATCGGCAGGGACTTCCAGGTGACGACGCCGCCGAGCGAGATCACGGCGATCTCGGTGGTGCCGCCGCCGATGTCGATGACCATATTGCCGACCGGTTCCGTGATCGGGAGACGTGCTCCGATGGCGGCGGCCATGGGTTCCTCGACGAGAAAGACCTCGCGGGCGCCGGCGTTGAGCGCCGCGTCCTCGACGGCTTTGCGTTCGACTTCGGTGAGATCGAGCGGCACGCCAATGATGATGCGCGGCCGCGGCGCGAATAGGAAGGAATTCGAGTTGATCTTCTCGATGAAGTAACGCAGCATTTTTTCCGTGACCTCGAAGTCGGAGATGATGCCAGCGACGAGCGGTTTCACGGTCGCGATATGCGCTGGCGTCTTACCGATCATGTCCTTGGCGGCGTTGCCGACCGCGAGGATCTGTCCGGTCCGGGTGTTCACGGCGACGACCGACGGTTCATTGGCAACGATGCCCTTGTCCTTGCAATAGACGAGAGTGTTGGCGGTTCCGAGGTCGATGCCCAGGTCAGTCGAGAATTTTCCGAAAAAACTGTTGAACATTTTGCGTGTTCATTAGGCTTGAAGCCATTTTCGATCCGCAGGCAGTATAGCCGCCCGGACGCAATGGCGCAAGACCGGCTTCAGGCCTGAGCTTGCCCTAAAACGACGCGATGATCAGCGGCGGACGGACAGCGATATGAAGAAGAATTCGACGAGTGTCAGCGCGGCGATCATGAGTATGGAGTTGAAGGTCGTGAGGAGCGCTCGGCTCTGGAGGAATAAGGCGGCGACGAGCAACAGCGCGAGCAGGATCGCCTGGCGGAAGGAGACCAATACCTGGCGCGTGATGAGCGGGTCGTTCCGAAGCAACAGATAACGGACGGCAAAACCGCCGAGTGAAAGCGTGCCGACGAGCGCGAGCCACAGGCAGAGGTAAAAGATGGCGATGATAATGGCGTGGGCTCGGTCCGGATCGACCGCTAGGAGGATCAGACCGACACCGATCCAGGTGGCGGCCGTGCTCGCGGACATGAAGCCGACGTATTGGCGCAACGTCATAATGGCCGAATTATATCATAAGTTGCGAAGAGACGGAGTCAGGGAGAGACGAAGAGGCGGAGTCGGAAAAGATCTTGACTCCGTCACTCCATGACTCCGTCACTTCGAATCATCCCCTGAACTCGCAGATATCCGCGAAGTCGCAGAAATCGCAGTGGCGACCGGGCGTCGGCGTGTAGTCGCCGCCACGGATCCGGTCGATCTCCGCGCTCACGCCCTCCTCGAAGGCGACTAGCTCGTCGTCTTTGGCCAGGAAGCTGACCTTGGTGCCGTCCTCCAGATATTCGTAGGTCAGGCGGCCGGGTTTGAGGCCCAGGAGCCGGCCCGCGGCGATCTGATAAAGCATCAGCTGGCGCTTGTCCTCGGCCTTGACCTTGGTCTCGCCTTTCGACTGGCCGGTCTTGTAGTCGATGATCTCGACTTCGCCGCCCGGCAGCTTGTCGATGCGGTCGATCTTGCCGCGCACCCAGTAGGAACCGAGCCTGACCTTGAAGTCTTTTTCAAGGAAGAGCGGCTCCGGATGCAGTTCGGTGACGCGTCTGTAGAACGAATCGAGGATGGCGCGGCCTTTCTTGCGGTAGCTGTCCTTGATCTGGGCGGTCGGATACCAGTCGTCGATCCAGGCGGCCTCGTACATCTTCTCGAGCTCTTCGCGCGAGACCGGCACCGCGTCCTGGTCCGCCGCGGCGGCGGCTCCGAACAACTGCTGTTGGCCCATCCCCCGCCGGTCGGCGTATTCTTCCATGAATTTCTGGAGCGTCGAGTGGATGGTCTTGCCGAAGCTGAAGTGGCCCTTGCCGAAGAGCGGCAGTTTCAGCACGTGGGCGTATTTATATTGCAGCGGGCATTTGGCGTAGGCCGCGAGCTGCGTGAAACTGAAGTAATTGGGCGGCGCGAGTTTGGGCGCGGCTGACGGCCCCTTGGCGGCCGGGAGATCCGGCAGCGTTTCTACGGACGGGGCGGCCGCGGATGTCGGCTCAAAACCGAGCTCGGCGATGAAGCGCGACGGTTTTTTCTTGGTCTTGCCGCCGTAATCCTCGGCCGAGGTGAAGAACAGGCCGTCCTTGGCGCGGGTCATGGCGACGTAGAACAGGCGGCGTTCCTCTTCGAGATGCATGTCGCCTTCGGGGATCTTTTCTTTGGCGAGCGCGTCCGGCAGTTCGATGCCGCCGCCGCGTTCGATCGAGGGGAAGCGTTTGTCGACCAGGTTGACCACGAAGACATACGGGAATTCGAGGCCTTTGGCCGCGTGGACGGTCATGAGCCGGACCATGTCCGGTCCGGTCTCGACGTCGAAGCTGAGCGAGCCTTCGTCGCCGGAATCGCGCTCGATGGCGAATTCTTCCATGAAGTGGCGGAGCGTCGGCTCGTCGTGGCCGGCTTCGAACCGGCGCAGCCGCGACAGGAACTGGTTCAGATGGCTCGAGCGTTCGCGCGCCTCGGCGGTGTCGTCGCGTTTGAGTTCGGCCGCGTAGCCGGAATCATAAAGGAAGCGCACCAGCATCTCGGAGACGTTCTTGCGGCCGGCGAGCTGGGAATGTGTGGCGAGCTGGCCGAGCAGGCGGTCGATCGTCCGGCTCGTCTCCGGTTTCAGCCGCAGTAGTTCTTGTTTCTTGAGCGTCTCGTAGAGCGACTCGGCCTTGCGGCGGGCCTGATGCGTCAGATTGACCAGGTCTTCGCCGTCGATGCGGTACGGCGGCGAGGACAGGACGCGGTAGAGCGCCGGACTCTCGTGGTAGTTGTCGAGCAGTTTGAAATAGGCCAGGCAGTCGAGCACCACCGGCTTGGCGTAGAGGCCTTTGAGCGCCAGGAATTGGTACGGGATGCCGCGACGCTGGAGTTCATAGGAGAAGGCGTCGGCGCTGGAGTTCGAGCGCGCCAGGATGCAGAAGTCGCTCCACTGGCCGTCTTGGAGGCCGTTCTTGATCTCCGTGATGCGATCGGCCACGCCGGCCACTTCATCCTCCGCGGTGGCGAAATGCAGGTGCTCGATCGGGGCGACGCCCGGACGGTTGGCCAGCAGTCGTTTGCTCGCGGCCGCGCCCAGACGGACTTCAAGGCGGTTGGGGTCGTTCTGTTTGATGAAATCATGCGCTCGGTCGAGGATATTCTGGCGCGAGCGGTAGTTCTGGGTCAGCAGGATCTCGGCGGCGTCCGGAAAATCATCCTTGAACTGCAGGATGTTGGCCACGGAGGCGCCGCGGAACTTGTAGATGGCCTGGTCGTCGTCGCCGACCACCACGATGTTGCCATCCTGAGGCACGAGCAGTTTCAGAAGTTCGTACTGCGCCCAGTTCGTATCCTGGAATTCGTCGACGATGATCTGTTTGAACTGAGCACGATATTTGTCCAGCAAGCGGCGGCGCGTCTTGAAGAGCCGCAAGGTGTAGAGCAGCAGGTCGCCGAAATCGAGACAGCCGTTGTCGAGCAGTAGTTTCTGGTAGACGTGGTAGGCGTTGGCGATCTCGGCGAGCCGGGACCGTTCTTCGGCCTCGGTCGCCACGTCCTGATCGAGCGCGGCGTTCTTCACGAACTCAAGATACTCCTCCGGCGAGACGGCTTCGTCTTTGGCGCGCGAGAAATGGCCGAGCAGCGCGTGGATAAACTTGGCCGGATTGCCGAGCGGCCGGTAGTAGTCGAGATCGAACTTGTCGAGGTTGCGGCGGACGAGCAGATAGGCGTCGGTCTCGTTAAGCAGCCGGAAGTCGTCCGGCAGGCCGATCTCGAGCGCGTGCTCATGCAGGATCCGCTGGCAGAAAGCGTGGAAAGTCGAGATCCAAAGATCGGTGTAACCCAAAGGCAGGAGCGCGTCGACCCGCTCCACCATTTCGCCGGCGGCCTTGTCGGTGAAGGTCAGCGCCAGGATCTCTTCCGGTTTGGCGCGGGCGGTCTGCACCAGCCAGGCGATGCGGCGCGAGATGACCATGGTCTTGCCGGTCCCGGCGCCAGCGACGATCAACAACGGTCCGTCGCCGTGGACGACCGCCTGTTGCTGGGCGGCGTTCAGATCGGCCAACAACGGATCAGTGGCCGCGGCTGGCGGCGTTTCGACGGTCGGCACGGGTTTGCTCTTTTTGACGGTCACACCTTGACTGCGGGGTTAACTCGTGATTAGATTGGATGTCGCGTATTTCGTACTTTCTAATCCAAAGGAGGATCAGATGTCCAGGATACTCGTGGTTGATGACGATCAGGTGATCAGGGAACTGCTCCGCGAATGCCTGTCGGCCGAAGGGCACGAGGTTTGCGAGGCCGCGAGCGCCGAAGAAGCGCTTAAGCTCATTGCTTCCGGCATCAAGTTCGACGTCATGGTCACGGACATGGAGATGCCTGGCCAGAGCGGCGCCGAGCTCATCGGCGGCCTGCGCCAGCGCGGCTTCCGCCAGCGGATGGTCGTCGTTTCCGGCCAGTCTTGGCTGGATGTGGTGCCAGGCGCCGATGATGTCATCGCCAAGCCGTTCCATCTGGAGCGGCTGATCGACGCCGTCAGACGTTCGGACTGAACGTCTCAGCCCCCTCTTTCAGGAGGGGGTTTTCTTATATCTGGAAACTGACGACAGCGTTCATTGTACCCGGATGGGGGCAGGATTAAAAGTTGGAGAGTGCAGGAGTGCTGAAGTACTGGAGTGCAGGAGTGCTGAAGTACTGGAGTGCAGGAGTGTGGGAGAGACGGAGTCATGTCGCTCGCGAGCGACGTGGTGGAGTCAGGGAGCAATCATAACTCCCCAACTCCCACACTCCTTCACTCTCTCGTTATTAATTATGAAAAACCCCGCGTCAGGACGACGCGGGGCTGGTCTTAGAGAGCGCAACGCTCAGAGCGGCCGCATGGGCAGAGTGCCGGCGGCAAGCCAGGCGCGGATCTGCTTGGTGCCCACGAGCTTCACGTTGATGCCGTAGTTCGTCTTGAGCAGGGCGACCTTTTCTTTGGCTTTGGCCTTGAAGTCGGAATTCATCCCTTTGGCTTCGAGGCCGTGGATGACCTCTTCCTGGCCAGTCGTCTCGTCGCGCCAGACGAAAGCCTGCTTGTCGAAGATGAAGTCAGGCACGTAGATGACGGCCGTGTGTCCCGTGCGCTGCGGCGGGCGTCTCAGGACGAATTTGACGTTCGGCGTGAACGCCACCTTCATCTTATGGAGAAGTTGAGCCAGGAGGAATTCCCCTTCCGTGGCGTATTGGATCCCCTTGTAGATGAGGTCGGCTTTGCTTTTCCTGCCGCAGCCGCCGACATCTGTGCTCTTCAGAATGACGCCGTCCCAATTAGCAAGGTCAGTCAGTTCTGCCATTGCGTCTCTCCGATCTGTTGTTGAAAGAGCGTATTTCTAACCTGACATATCAGCTGGCTGGCGTCAAATGAAATAACGCCGCTTAAAACGGCGTCATTTCCGGCAGGCAACCGCCTGATCGGCGGAGCTTATTTTTGGGCTTTCTGGGCCAGATCGGATGGCTTTTTCTTGGCTGAATACAGTAAGAGGATCTTTTCTCCCAGTTTCCGGTGATCGTTGATGTTCAACAGGCCTTTCACGGCGTCGAAACCGATGATCGCATCGGCCGGATCTTTGGCTTTGTTGAGAACTTTGACCATGACCTTGACGGCTTCCTCTTTGGCGTCAGCGTCAATCTCCTCGGCCTCGGTTTCAATCCCGGACGCTTCCATTCCGCGCTGTTCCAAAGTATCGGCCACCAGTTCGCGGATGGAATGGATGAATGTGCGCGCCAGCGCTTCGGTGCCGCTATTGTCGAGCTCGAAGACCACCCGATTGTCGTCGAGAGGGACGATCTTGGCTTCCTGGAAGCGCTCCAGCCGCGGGTGCCGCGATCCGAAGCTGACGAGTCGGGCCACGAGCGTCCGGTATTCGCCGTCGTTCTCCCGGTCGAGCCGGGTCTTGGGTCGGAGCTGGCCGCGGTTGATGTATTGTTCCTCAAGCAGCGTCAGGGTCGCGTCCACGAGGCGGGTGGCGAGGCCGGATCTGTCCGGCGAATTCGCGTAGAGCGGCTCGTAAGCCAGGCGCAGATGGCGGATGAACGCGGAGGCATCGCGGGCGACTTGGGACGCTTCCAGCGGCCGGGCGGATTCTTTTTTCTCAACCTTGGCCGGTTGCGTCGGAGCATTTTCGATCCTTGGCGGCCGAGGCGGCTTGTCGCGGTGTTCCACTGGCGCGGTCTCGGCTTTGAGGGTCGGCGCCGGAATCGGCGGTTCGGCCTGTTCTTCGCGTTCAGGCGCTGGCACTAAAATTTTCGGCGCGGCCTTTTCCTGGCGTTCAGTCGCCGGTCGGTCGGTTTCCGCGGCCGCCGCGACGCCGAAACCTCCGCGGTTCAGTTCCGCGGTGATGATATCTTCCCGTTTGCGCTGCAGCGCTTTGCCGTACCAGTCTTTCCAGGTCTGGTTCTCTCTCCAATATTGCCGGCCGCCTTCGCGCCAATAATCATTGGCGATCTGGTTCAGGTTCGGCGGCAGGATATCCGGGTCGGCTGACCGGCTTTTCTTTTCGATCCAGGGTTCTTCGCCAATGTTGATCATCTGGTATTGCGGCACGAGCTGACTCTTCGAACCGGAAATTTCCTTGCGGCCGTATTTCCACTTGGGCAGCCAGACATCAGGCGCGTCATCCTGGCTGCGCTGCGGATCGAAATGCAGGCGGAGGCCGCCTTCATTCTCTTTGCCGTCCAGGCTGCGGCGCAGTTTTTCGCAGTAAGCGAGCATTTCTTCCGGGGACACTTCGCCGGAAGTGATCTGGGCGGCCAGGGCTTCGGGCAGCCGGATCGCGGTCCGCTGAGGATGCCGGGTGATCTCGGGTTGGCCGGTCTGTTCGTTCAGCCGCTGCTTGGTCTCGAAAATCAGAAAGCCGCCCGTTTCCCGGTCGGGTTTCAACAGATAATTCTGGAAGACCCATTTATTGGGCCGCTGGCGGGTCCTTTCGACGTTCTCTCTTTTTTCCGGCTGCCGGGGTTCAGGTGCCGGCTCATTCTCCGGCCGGGTCTCTTCAAAAGTCTCCGGTTCGGTCTGGTCGGCGGCGTAGCGCGCCTTCAGATCAGCCTGCGCCGTTTCGTCTAGTTTTAGAAAATCCTCGTCTTGCCAGATCGAGGAAAAATCAGGTTTAGCGCCGCCGGCAGCGTAAAGCCCGGCGACCACCTTCAGTCTTTCTTCAACGATAGCGGTTCCGGTTCCGGGTTCAGCCTGCTCATCCGGTCGTGTCCGTTTGGGGTCGGCCATAGATATACTTGAAGGATATACCTCTATAGGTTACCAAAATTCAGCCTGGACGTCAATCCGTAAAGTTGTCAGCGAGTCTTGACAAGACAGGTATTTTGTGCTATATTAAGCCGTTATCGTTCCTTCATAATTGATGATCGCACTAAGCGTTCCGAGCCATCGCGTAAGCGGCGGCCAAGGACGTTTCACATAGAGCACAATAGCGATAAGCGGCGGCTCCATGGTGGGGCTGTCGCGCGATTCACGCCGCTGGTCCCGTCGGGAACTGCGGCGCCACTCACCCCTCTACGGAGGGCACGGAAGCGCTTCGGCGCTAAGGAGAGTCAGATGAGCCAGAACCGCAACCAGAAGAATCAGCAGCGCGCCCAAGTCAACGCCGGTAACGGCAAGAACTGCCAGCAGATCGAGATCGTCTTCGCCGAACAGACGTTCGACGGCCACAAACGGATGATCAGCTACCTGGGCGACGGTACGGTGGTCCACCCCGGCACGCGCCGGTTCCACCCCAAGGCCGGCACCAAGTATCTCTGCTCCGTGAGATCCGTCGGTCGCGGCAAGGTCGGTCTTGCCAAGCCGGCGCTGCCCTACACGCTGTCCCCCAGCGAGTGGGTCGCTGCCAGCGAGCTCCGCACCTGCCTCGTGGCCACGCTGACGTTCCGCAAGCAGAATCGTCAGGACCGGAACGGCCAGGAAAGCGTGCGGCTGATCGCCTGGGACAACGGCCAGGCCGTGTTCCCCGACGACGGCGTCGAGATGCCGGTCGAGAAGCCGGTTACCTGTCTGTTGCGCGAGGCGGGAACGGTGGCGTTCGCGCTGCCGCTCACGATCGAGGCTCAAACCTCACAGACCGGTCTCGTAACGTTGGCGGAAGTGGCCGGTGAGCTCAGTCTCAAGGATCTGGCTTTCGTCATCGTTCGCGATACGATGGCCAAGCTGGGTACGCTCGGCACGCCGCGCAGCGAAAGCGATGTCGAGGATGTCCGGCGGTATCGCAACATCTACGAGATCCTCGGGGTTCCGGAAACAGCGACAGCCGATGAGATCCGGCGCGCGTACAAGTCCAAGGCGCCAGCGGTCCATCCGGATCGCGTACTCCAGGCTTTCGGAGGCAAGGACAAGGCTCCGGTCTTGGTCCGCAAGAATGCCGAGAATTACTTCGCGGCGCTCACCGAGGCGCACGAACGGGCTCTCGAACTCATCGAGCGGCGCGGTCGGAGCGCAGAGAAGCCGGTCGCGGCGAACAAGCCCAAGGCCGAAACAGCCAAGGTCGCGACCCCCGTGGTCAAGACCGAAGCTCCGAAGCCCGTGGCGAAGCCGAGATCGTCGGTCGTCGTGAAGCCCGGCGTCGAGGACATCGCTGAGATGCTCGTCGCCGCTGTCTGCGGCGTGAGTTCCACCAAGGACCTGGCTGATGAGGTCGAGCGGGACAAGCGCGTCGCCGTCAAGGAAGCTGCTGAAGCCAAGGCTAAGGCCAAGGCCGAAGCCGCCAAGAAGGCCAGAGCCAAAGCTAAGGCCGAAGCCGCCAAGAAGGACATGAGCGCGATGACCGCCAAGGAGAAGTTCGAAGCCAAGTACGGCGACAAGGCGAAGACCACGGCCGCAGCCTCCAAGCAGGCCAAGGTCGAGGCCAAGCCGGTCGAGGAGAATGGCCAGAAGTCGCTCGCCGAGCAGCTTCAGAGCCTGAAACTCGGCCAGTAGCCGAAGCGATCATCATCCTACCCAGTTCTTTCTCGCCTAATAAAGCGGCCCGACACTCGTCGGGCCGCTTTTACATTTTGGTAAGTTGCGGAGTCAGATGGCTTCGTCTCTTCGTAACTCCATGACTTCGTCTCTGTTCATACTTTCAACCCAAATAATCCCACCGTATTCTTCAAAGTCCGCGCCGCGACCTCCTCGACCGGCAACTGCCTGATCCTGGCGATCTCGGCCGCCACGAATCTCACGTTCGCGGGCTCGTTGCGTTCGCCGCGATGCGGCACAGGCGCGAGATACGGTGCGTCGGTCTCGACGATCAGTCGGTCGAGCGGTACCTGCCGCGCGATGTCGGCCAACACCTCGCCTTTGGCTTTGTCCGCGGCCCGCGGCGGATAGGTCACGATGCCGGTGAAAGAAATATAGAATCCGAGATCCAGATAGCGCGCCGCGTCCTTCCAGGAGCCGGTGAAACAATGGATGTCGCCGCGCACCGGGCGGCCGGCGGTGCGATACTCTTCGAGGATGGCGATGACGTCGTCGTGCGCGTCGCGGCAGTGGATCATGACCGGCAGCCCGGTCTCGAGGCTCAGGTCGAGATGCGACCGGAAGACCCGCGCCTGGCGGGCCTTGAATTCGGCTTCAGCGACATTTTTGGGACGATGAAAATAATCCAGGCCGCATTCGCCGAGGCCGACGACTTTCGACGAGCGGCCGATGAGTTCGCGGTAACGCGCGGCGTCAAAAATCTCCTCGCTGCCCTGAGCGGAGGTCTCTTCCTCGTCGGCCTCCCGCTCGAACAGATGAATGGGGTGCAGGCCGATGATGCTCCAGACGCCGTCGTATTTCTCCGCCAGGTCGACCGCCGCCGCGCTCGTGTCGCGCTGCGTGCCGACCGTGATGAGGCCGATCCCCTGCTCCAAAGAACGCCGGATGACCGCTTCGGCGTCGTCCTGGTACGCGTTGAAATTGACGTGGCAATGCGCGTCGATGAGTTTGAGTTGGGCCGGGGCCATACTAGGGACGCAATTTATTCAGGACCTTGAGCGCGTTATCGGTCGTGGTTCTGGAGACCTCCTCGATGCTCGCGCCGCGGATCCCGGCCACGGCGGCGGCCACGGAGAGCAGATAACTCGGTTCGTTGCGGCGGATGCTGAACGGGTCCGGCGTCAGGTGCGGACAGTCGCTTTCGAGCACCAGTCTAGTGAGCGGCGCTTTCTTGATGATCTCGGTCTGATAGGAACCGTGGGTCAGCAGTCCGGTGAGTGACAGCATGAAATCGACGTTGAAATAGCGGCGCGCCTGTTTCCAGTTGCCGGAATAGCAGTGGACGATGCCGCGGCAGTCGAAGCCGCGCGAGGTCTTGTCCCAGGTCTCGAGGAGTTCGAGCAGATCGTCGTGCGCCTCGCGGCAATGCAGAAGGAGCGGCAGCCGCAGCTCTTCCGACAGCTGGAGGAATTTGCGGAGGACCTTTTTCTGGTTCGCTTTGATGAGTTCCGCGAGGTGCGCCTGCGGGTGGCGGCGCGGCACGTCGGGCAGTTCGTGATAGTCGAGTCCGCACTCGCCCAGCGCGACGACCTTCGGATGCCGGGCCAGCTCGGAGAATTTTTCCAGGTCGAGCAGCTTGTCCTCCGCCAGTTCTTCGGCGCTCACTTTGAGCGGATGCAGGCCGATGGCCGCGTAGACGCCGTTCGGGTAGCGCTCGGCGATCTCCACCGCGCGTTTCGACGAAGCGTAGTCGCTGCCGAGCGTGATCGCCCAGACCTCGTTCTGCTGGGCGTGCTTCACGACGATGTCGAGATCCTGGGCGTAGATGTCCGAATCCAGGTGGGCGTGAGTGTCGATGTATTTGGGCATAAGGCGCGAGCCGGCGCGGAACGGTCCGAAGTTAGATCACGGAGTTGAGGAGCCGGACGGCTTCCGGCAGCAGCGGCGAGAACAGCGAACCGATGAGCGCGAGCGGCCGGATGAACGGCGAATTCTGCAGCAGGAGATCGAAAGCCACGCTCACCGGGAAGCGGCTGATGAAGTAGACGGCGACGCTGAGATACAGGGTGCCCTCGAGCAAACCGAAGGCGGCGCCCAGCAGGCGGTTGATGGTCTTGGTGAACGGGATGATGGCGATGATCTTGAAGACCTTGTCGATGAGGCTGAGGAGCAGCCCGAAAAGTTTTCCCGTGAGCAGGAAGAGGAACAGGAACGAGAGGATCGAAGCCAGGCTGAGGTTGTCGCCGATGAGGGGCGAAAGCCAGGCGGCGACGCCGGCGTAATAATGCCCGGCCACGGCCACGCCGACGAACAGGCCGACCAGGGCGCCGACCATGTGGATAAGACCGAACCAGAAGCCGGCCAGGATGAACCCGCCGAGCAGGACCAGTATCGCGATATCGATCACCGACATAAGCGTCGAGTTAAGCCTTGTTCTCGCTTTCGATCCGCGGGAAAAGCGGCTCGCCTTTCGCTATCTTAGCACCTTCCGGCAAACCGCCCCAGACCTTGGCCTCGGACCAGGATTTTTTGGCGTCCGCGGCGGCCGCGCCCAGCTGTTCGAGCATCCGGGCGGAAACGTCGGGCATGAAAGGCCGGAGCATCCAGGCGGTCTGGCGCAGGTGCTCGAGCAGGTAGTAGATGGTCTTCGCGAGCGCCGGGCGGTCGGTCTTCGCGAGCGCCCAGGGCTTGGTCTCGTCGATGTGTTTGTTGTCCCAGCGCAGGCCGACCCAGATGACCTCGAGCGCGGCGCCGAAATCGGCCTGGCTTAGGGCGGCTTCGTAGTCCGCCCAGTCTTTGGCCTGGTCGATCGGAGCTTCGGCGCAGCCGCCGCCGTCCGCGGGCACGAGGCCGTCGAAATATTTCTCGGTCATGGAGAGGACGCGGTGGAGCAGGTTGCCGAGTTCGTTGCCCAGATCGTTTTGGTAGCGGCCGCTCAGGCGTTCGAACGAGAAGTCGCCGTCCTGGCCGAAATTGATCTCGCGCAGCAGGAAGTAGCGGATCGGATCGAAACCGAACTTCTTGACCAGCTCGCGCGGGTCGATGGCATTGCCCAGAGATTTGGAGATCTTGTCGCCGTTGATCGTGAAGAAACCGTGGGCGAAAACCTGTTCGGGCAGCGGCAGTCCGGCGGCCATAAGCATCGCCGGCCAGAGGGCGCAATGGAATTTGATGATGTCCTTGCCGACGAGATGGACCTGGGACGGCCAGAAGTTGGCGAAGCGCGCGTCGTCCGTGCCGTAGCCGATGCCGGAGAGATAATTGATGAGCGCGTCGAACCAGACGTAGATGACGCTCTTCGGATCGCCCGGAACCGGGATCCCCCACTTCACCGATTCGCGGGAAATGCTGATGTCAGCCATGAACTTGTCGACGTAGCTCCGGACCTCGTTGCGCCGCGATTCCGGCCGGATGAAATCCGGGTGGCTGTCGATGTGGTCGAGCAGCCTCTGGCGGTAGCTGGACAGGCGGAAGAACCAGTTCTTTTCCCGGATCTGTTTCGGCGGTTTCTTGTGGATCGGACAGTCGCCGTCGATGAGATCAGTCTCCGTGACGAACGCCTCGCAGCCTTCGCAGTAGAAGCCGCTGTACTCGCCGCGGTAGATGTCGTCCGGCTGGTTGGTCTTGACCGCTTCCCAGAATTTGTTGACCGCGGCGATATGGCGCGGCTCGGTCGTGCGGATGAAGCCGTCGAAGGTCAGTCCGAGCTCGGACCAGGTCTGCCGCCAGACGCCGCTCATCTCGTCGAGATATTTGCCGATGTCGCTCTCGCCGGCCTTGGCCGCGGCTGCGACGTTCTTCTGGCTGTTCTCATCCGTGCCGGTCAGCAAAAAAACCTCCTCGCCCAGGAGCCGGTGGTAGCGCGCCAGCACGTCGGCCGCGACGGTCGTGTAAGTATGGCCGATGTGCGGCCGGTCGTTGACGTAGTAGATCGGCGTCGTGATGTAGAATTTTTTATTCGCGGTCATAGGTTCGGTCAGTTGGCCGGAGCGGACGCAGCTCATGGGAGCAGCGGGTCATTTCCGGTCTCTTTTCTTGTCGATGACGATGACAAATTCGCCTTTGGTGCTGGTCTTCGCCAGAGCCTCCAGGACCTCGGCGGCTTTGCCGCGATAAACGGTCTCATGGATCTTGGTGAGTTCGCGGCAGACGCAGAGATCGCGGTCGGGATCGAGTTCGGCGAACGCGGTGAGCAGTTTTTCGATCCGGTGCGTGGATTCGTAGACGACCGCCGTGCGCGGCTGATCCAGGATCTCGCGCAGGAACGTCTGGCGGCCTTTCTTGTGCGGCGGGAATCCGAAGAAGACGAATTCGTCGGCCGGGAAGCCGGCGATGGACAGCGCGGCGGCCGCAGCGGACGGTCCGGGGATCGGGATCATCTGCGTCTCCGGAGCGAGCGCCAAGAGGTCGCGGACGAGCCAGGCGCCGGGGTCGGAAATGCCGGGCGTGCCGGCGTCCGAAGCGAAGCCGATCTTCTTGCCTTCGCGGAGCATTCCGGCGATGCGGTCGATGCGCTGGCGGTGGACCTCGTCGCGGTAGGATTCAAGCGGGATCGAGAGGTTATAGCGTTCGAGAAGCCGCACGGTCACGCGCGTGTCTTCGCAGAGCAGCAGGTCGAGCTGGCCGAGCACGGCCAAAGCGCGGACGGTCACGTCCTCCAGGTTGCCGATTGGCGTGGCGATGAGATAAAGCGTGCCCATGGCGGCCAGTATAACATCAATAAGGCGGAAAAACTACTGTCGCGGCGGCGTCTGGCGATCGATCCTCGGCTGCGCCCAGGTCGGGTCAACGATGATCTTCTCGGCGCCTTTCCAGGAGATCTCGAGCAGATTCGCCAGATCGAACTTGGCTTCTTCAGCGGCGGCGAACGCCGCGCTGGCTCGCGTCGCCGGCCGGTCCGGCTGGAACAGGCTGCAGCAATCCGCGTGCGGTTCGATGGAGATGCCGAAAGTGCCGATGCGTTTCGCTTGGTCGCTGATATCCTGCTTGTCGTCGCCGACGAGCGGACGGTAGATCGGCAGCGACGCCACGGCCGAGACCGTGGCGAGATTCTCGAGCGTCTGGGAAGCGACCTGGCCGATGCTGTCACCGGTGACGAGGCCGAGCGCGCCGGTCTGCTTGGCCGCTTGCTCCGCGAGGCGGATCATGGACCGGCGGTACAGGATGATGCGGAGCGCCTGGTCGGTCTTGACCGCGATCTCGCGCTGCAGGTCGCCGATGGGCACGAGCCAGAGCGCGGTCGGGCCCTGCCAGTCGGCGAGGACCGCTGCGAGGCGGCGTGCTTTGTCGATGGCTTCGCGGCCGGTGTAGGGATAGCTGTGGAAATGCACGAGGTCGACGCGGCAGCCGCGGCGCATCACTTTCCAGGCCGCGACCGGCGAATCGATGCCGCCCGAAAGTAGGGCCATGACCCGGCCGGCCGTGCCGACCGGCAAGCCGCCCGGGCCCGACAGGCGGCCGGCGGAGATCAACGCAGCTCCGGGTTCGACATCGACCTGGACCAGATGATCGGGATCATCCATTTGCACGCGGAGCTCGGGATGGGCTTCAAGGATCGCGGCGCCGACGCGGGCGCCGATCTCGGGCGAGGCCAGCGGAAAGGATTTATCCGAACGCCGGGCGCGCACTTTGAAAGTGCCGCTCGCGCCCTGGAGTTTGGCGGCGGCAAGCGCCCCGATGGCCGCGAGGTCGGCCGGACAGCGCTCGGCGAAAGAATAATTCGCGACGCCGAAGACCTGGCGGATGCGCTCGCCGAGTCTGGCAGCCAGCTCCGCGCTGAGTCCGCCCGGCGCGGTGGCGGCGATGTGTCCTTGAGAGCGCTGCCAGCGGAGTTCGGCCAGTCCCGCGAGCCGGTCCCGCAGGTTGCGAAGCAGCTGTTTTTCGAACAGACCGCGATTGCCGCCCTTCAGACAGACCTCGGCGGTGCGGATGATGATCGTGTCGAACATAATTTCGCCTAATTTAGCAGAAGCCGCCGCATCTGGCAATCGGCGCTGATCAAAAAAAGAGGCATTCATCGCGAATGCCTCCAGCGTACGTAAGCTTTGAATCCGTTCGGCGCCGGTCAGCAGCCGGAAGAGTTGCCGCAATCGCCGCCGCACTTCTTCTTCGGATCGGCAGCCGGAGCGTTCGGCGCGCCGCCGACCTGATTGCCGGCGATGACGGCATCGCGCATCTGGCTCGAGAGATCCGCCAGTGCGCCCGGCGAATGCGGCACGAAGACCGCGCTGGTCTTGGCGCTCGCGCCGATATCCTTCAGGGTGTCGAAGTACTGGGTCATGAGCACGAGCTGCATGACATCCTTCGCCGTGGTGCCGTCGACCGACTGCGTGAAAGCCTCCACGGATTCGCGCAGGCCGTTGACGATGGCCTTGCGCTGATTGGCGATGCCTTCGCCCTGGAGCTTCTTGCTCTCGGCTTCGGCCTCGGCTTTCTTGACCTGAAGGATCTTCTCCGCCTCGCCTTTCTCAGCGGCCGCGACGCGTTCGCGCTGGGCGGCGTTGATCTCGTTCATGGCCGTCTTGACCTTGGCGTCCGGATCGATGTCGGTCACCGGCGCCTTCAGGATGCCGTAGCCGAAGTCGTCCATGATCTCGGCGAGTTCGGTCTTGACCGCGTCGGCGATCTCATCCTTCTTTTCGAAGACGTCATCGAGCTTCATCTTGGGCACGCGCGCCCGGACGACGTCGTAGACGAATGAAGTGATCTGCTTCGTCGCGTCGCGTAGCTTGTAGTAAGCCTGGTAGACGCGGTCTTCCAGCACATAGTACTGGACAGCGACGATCACTTTGACGAAGACGTTGTCCTGGGTCTTGGTCTCGACCTCGACCTTCAGTTCGCAGTACTGCAGGGTCATCCAGCCGGCAACGCTTTCGATCCAGGGGATCTTGAAGTTGAGGCCGGCGTGGGCGACCCGGACGAACTTGCCGAACCGGGTGACCATCGCCACTCTTTGCTGCGGGACGGTGAAGAACGAGCCGAGAAAAGTGATGAGGGCAAAGATGCCGGCAACGATGCCGGCGGCGAGCAGGACGTAATCGGACGCTGACCACTCGGACATGACTCCTCCTTTTGGAAAGGATCGTCGCCGTCCGGCCGCGTGATGCGGCCTGTCGACGGTGATGCTCGGCAACTTATTTCAAGCGCGGCCGTTTGTCAACCGTTCTTTTCCCCTGCGGATGTGCTAAAATGCCGGCGTCGGAAGATCAATAACCTTATCGGTACCATATGAACGACATCGTCCTGCAGCCGCTCAAATACAAGGAATTGCCCGGCCTATCCGAACGCCAGCTCGCCGAGCATCACGACGTCCTCTACGCCGGCTACGTCAAAAAGATCGGTGAGATCCGCGCCGCGCTCGCCGCCGTCGACCTCGCCAAGGCCAACGCCACGCACAGTGACCTGCGCGAACTCAAGGTTGAAGAGACTTTCGCTCTGAACGGCGCAGTGCTGCATGAACGCTACTTCGACAATCTCAAGGCCGGCGGTTCGAAACCCGAGGGTCGCATCGCCGAACTCCTGGCGCGCGATTTCGGGTCCTATGAGAAATGGGCGGCCGAGGTCGCGGCTTGCGGCCTCGCGGCGCGCGGCTGGGTGGTGCTGGCTTATGATCTGAACGACGGCCGGCTCCACAATTACGTCTGCGACGTCCATAACCAGGGCGGCGTCTGGGGCGCTATTCCACTCCTAGTCCTCGACGTTTACGAACACGCCTACTTCCTGGATTACGCCACGGCGCGCAAGAAATATATCGAGACTTTCCTTGCGAACCTGGATTGGTCGGTGCCGAACGGCCTGCTCGGCAAGTTCAACCTGTAGCCGGAGCAGCAAAAAATCCGCCCAGTTGAACCGGGCGGATTTTTGAATGCTGTCATTTAAGTTCCAGCGCCTGAGCGATCGCTTCCTTGTCGAAGCCGACGATGATCTGGCCTTCGATGTCGAGAACCGGCACGCCCATCTGGCCGGACTTTTCGACCATGACCGCGGCGGCTTCGCGATCGGTCGAAACGTCGATGTTTTTGAAGCTCACTTGATGCTCCTCGAGATAGGCTTTCGCCATCTTGCAGTAGGGGCAGGTCGGGGTCGAATAAACGGTCACGGTTTTGGCCATAGGTCTGGTCGCTCAGTGATTAGAGACTCTGGATCAATTTTATCATGGTCCGGACTCCAAAACCAGTGCCGCCGAGCGGTTGGTGCGGGACGGATTCTTTTTCGGCCCAGGCCGGTCCGGCGATATCGAGGTGCGCCCAGGGTGCGTCGCCGACGAATTCCTTGAGGAACAGCCCGGCCGTGATCGCGCCGCCGTAGCGGGTGCCGCTGATGTTCTTCAGGTCCGCGACCCGGCTCTTGAGGCTGTCAGCGTATTCCGGCTGCAGCGGCAGCTGCCAGAGGAGCTCGCCGGCGGCAGCGGCGCAATTCATGATCTTGGCCGCGAGCGGTTTGGAATTCGCGAGCACGCCGGCCACTTCCTGACCCAGGGCGGTCATGCAGGCGCCGGTGAGCGTCGCGAGATCGACGATCTGATCGGGCTTGAGCTGCAGCGCGTAATGAAGCGTGTCCGCGAGCGTCACGCGGCCTTCGGCGTCGGTGTTCAGGATCTCGACCGTCTTGCCGGACATGGTCTTCACGACGTCGCCGGGACGGACGGCTTTGCCCGAAGGCATGTTCTCGCAGACGCCGGCGATGCCGTGAACCTCGATGTCCGGCGCGAGCTCGGCGATGACGCTCATGACGCCGAGCATGGCGGCCGCTCCGGCCATGTCGATCTTCATGTCTTCCATGGAATCGGACGGCTTGAGCGACAAGCCGCCGGAGTCGAAGGTCAGGCCTTTGCCGACGAGCGCCAGGTGTTTGCGCGGCTTACCGGCCGGTTTATAGGTCAGATGGATCAGGTACGGCGGTTCGTCCGAGCCCCGGGCCACGGCCAAGAGGCCGCCCAAACCGAGTTCCTGGAGCTGGTCTTTCTCCAGGATCTTCAGGCTGAGGCGCTTCGGGTCCGCGGCGGCGATCGTCTCGGCGACGCCGACCAGATATTTCGGCGTGGTCACGGAAGCCGGTTCGTTCACCAGGTCGCGTGCGAAGATCGTGGCGCGGGCGTTCAGTTCGCCGTCTTCGAGGCCTCGCTCGGCGGTCAGGACCAATTTTTTGTTTGCGAGCAGCAGTTGCAGGATCTTGGGTTCGCGGTCGGCGCGTTTTTTCGCTTCGACCTCCTTGTATTTGAGGAAACGATAATCCCCTAACCTCGCGCCTTCGCTCACGGCGGCCGCCACCTCGCGGAGCGGCGAACCGAGCGTCTCCGGCAGGAGCAGAGCTGTATCGGCGGCTTTGAGCGCCCGGGTCTGTCCCAGGACCGTGGCGGCGAAACGCCGGGCCGCGCCGGCAGTGAACGCTTTCACCCCGGTGCCGAGCAGCAGGATCTTCCTGATCTTCGACGCGCCGTCGGCGGTGAGCCAGGCCGACTCGCCTTCTTTGCCGGTCAGTTTTTCCTCGACCAGCAGCTTGGTCAAACGGCCGTGCAGCTGCTTGTCGATCTCCACGGCGGCTCGCGGCAATGTTTTCGCGCCGAGCGGCAGCGGAATGACGAGCAGCCCGGTTTCGAGCGCGGCGAGCGAGGCCACGACCTTGGTTTCTAATAGCATAATTTCGGGTTGGCGGATTATTAATGAATGAATTATAACAGATACGACCGATTACGTGTTACAATGACGCCACTTGACCTATGGCGTACGAAGAGATCACCGCCAGACTCCGGACCGAAGTCGACAGCTTGCGCGACCCGTCTTCGGGTTGTCTGCACGCGGAGACCGATCCCGGACGCCTTAACGCGCTGGACTCGCTGTTCTTGGCCTGGCAAAGGCTCGAGCGGGAACCGGAATCGGCTCGCCTCGCCCTGCTGACGCTCAAGGATTTTCAGGGGCAGGTCCATGATCCGGTGAATGGCGAAGCTCCGGGCATGATCCCGTCTTCGTGCCGGCCGCAACTCACGCCTTGGTCGCCGTGGCTGACCTCGGATTTTCAGGTCCTGGAGACCACGCCACTTTTCATCCTGATCGCCTGCCGCCTGCTTGCCGATTCCAAAGATCGGACGCTGCGAGACCTGTTATGGCCGCTGATCAGCCGCGCCTGCGGCTGGATCAACGAGAATATCCGGACCGGCGATTCCGGACTGCTCTTCCGAGCTGGCGACAAGCCAGGAACGCTTGTCCTGAACCACCGCAAGAAGATCCGTCCCGCTACCGTCGCCGCGGTGGAGATCCAGGGTTATGCTTACGCCGCTCTACGGCGCGCCGCGGCCCTGGCTGAGCGGTTCAGCGAAGCCGACGCAGCGGACACTTGGAACGGCCTGGCTGCCGGTCTGCAAAAAAAATTATCCAGCGATTTTTGGATCAGAAAAGACCGGTACTTCGCCCTGGCCATGAAAGGCCGGAACATGGACGCGGCGGTCACGTCGTTTCCGGGCCAGCTCCTGTTCACCGGAATCCTGAACAAGGTCCAGACTGAGCAGATCATTCGCCGGTTGTTCCGCGCGGATCTCTTCACGCCGTACGGCATCCGGACCAGATCGAGCGCTGATCGGTCTTTTGGTGCATCCTTGCCCCAGCAGGGCGCGGTCCGACCGCTCGACAACTGGATCATCAGCGAGGGCCTGCGCCTCGCCGGCCGGCGGCGCGAACAGACGCTGATCAAGACCGGGCTGTTGCGCGCGTATCGCGAACTCGGCCGCCTGCCGGAATATTATGCCGTGAGCCCCGCCGGTCAGCTGAGCGAGATACCGGAAGTGCCATGTCCGCACGCTTGCGCGTCGGCGGCGCTTTTGGGGCTGCTGGAAGATTAAGGAACGGCGGCGATCAGGAAGCCGTGAACAAAAATGGGGACCGCGCGGTCCCCTATTTTTATTCGCTCCGTCTCTCCCTGACTTCTGAGCTTTCTACAACCCCAACATCTGTCTGACCTCAGCGCTCGGTTTCCAGGGCGGATCGAAGACGACCCGGATCGAGACTTTTTTCAGTCCCAGGGCGCTCAATTTTTTCGTGATCTCCTTGACCATCGCCGGCCCGAACGGACACAGCGGCGTCGTGAAAGTCATAGTCAGCGCCACAGCCTGTTTTTTCTGATCGAAATCGAGCTTGTAGATGAATCCGAGGGTATAGATATCAATACCCAGCTCAGGATCGAGCTGACTCTTCAAGACTTCGATGATCTGGGCTTCAGTGACCATGGTCATTTTTTGCAGCGGCCGCTCACCGGCGCCTTGGTGAAACCTTCGAATCCCGCTGTTTCGATCTGAGCCGCGATCTCGGCTCCGCCGCTCGCGACCAGCCGGCCGGCGGCCAGGACGTGGACGCGATCAGGTTTGAGATATTCGAGCAGGCGCGTGGAATGCGTGATGAGCAGCACGCCGGTGCCGGCGCGGCGCAGCGCCTCGATGGTCGCAGCGATGATTTTCAGGGTGTCGACGTCGAGTCCGGAATCGATCTCATCGAGCAGTACATAGCGCGGTTCGAGCAGCAGGAGCTGCAGCATCTCCAGGCGCTTCCGTTCGCCGCCGGAGAAACCTTCGTTGACCCCGCGGGACGCGAAACTGTCCGGCATGTTCAGTCCGGCCATCTTCTGTTTCAGCAGGGCGTGGAACTCGACGACGCTTAAAGGCTTCGTCCGCCGGACGTTCACCGCCGCGCGCAGGAACGAAGAGACGCTCACGCCGGCGACCTCGGGCGGATTCTGGACGGACAGGAAGAGACCGGCGAGCGAACGTTCATCAGCCGCGAGCTTGGTGATGTCCCGGCCATCCAGCGCGAGCTTGCCGGCGGTCACGGCGTATTTCGGATGGCCCATGAGCGCGTTCGCGAGCGTGCTCTTGCCGGATCCGTTCGGTCCCATGAGCGCGTGCAGTTCGCCGGCCGGCAGTTTCAGATCGAGGCCGCGGATGATCTCCCGCCCCTCGCGGCTGACCGTTATTTTTTTGATCTCGAGAGCGGTGGTCTTCATAAGCCGTGGTTCTTCTGGTAGTCCGTGATGCCGGCCTGCAGCGCTTTGAGCGCAAGGGTGGCGCACTTGATCCGGGCCGGCCCGATGTCAACGCCCAGCCAGCCCGCGATGTCGCTGAGTCCGAGTCTGGAGGCTTCGACCAACGTCAGACCGACAGCGTTCTCGGTGAGCAGCGAAGCCGCGGCCTGGCTCACGGCGCAGCCACGGCCGTTGAACATGACCTTGGAGATCCGCTGTTTCTGATCGACGAGCACCTGGATATCCACGTCGTCGCCGCAGCTGAAATTAGCCTCGCGCTGGCGGAAGCTGGGGTGCGGCAGTTCGCCAAAATTGCGCGGCGACCGGTAGTGATCGAGGATGTTCTCGCGGTACATCGCTTCGATGTCGGTGTTCGCCGTCGCTCGCGGCGGCGCGGCGGTTTTTTTCTTGGCCCGCGGACTCATAATTTGAACAGCTTCTTGGCGCGACGGACAGCGGCGGCGAGCGCCGCGATATCGTCGGTATCGTTGTAGATCGAAAAACTCGCGCGCGTGGTCCCATTGATGCCGAGTTGCCGCATGAGCGGCATGGCGCAGTGATGGCCGCCGCGCACGCAGACGCCCTGGTCGCCGAGAATGTTGGCCATGTCGTGGACGTGGATGTCGCCGAGCGTGAACGAGACCACGCCGCCGCGTTCGGATCCCGCCGGCGGGCCGTAGAGTTTGACGCCGGGGATCTTGGACAGTTCCGCCATCGCGATCCTGGCCAGCGCCAGCTCATGCTCGTGGATGACGGCCGGATCCAGAGCGATCGCAAACTCGGCGGCGGCGCCCAGACCGATGCCGCCGGCGATGTTCGGCGTACCGGCTTCGAACTTCCACGGCACTTCGTTCCAGACGGCGTTCTCCCGCGTAACTTCCAGGATCATGTCGCCGCCATAAAGGAACGGCGGCAGTTCTTCGAGGCGGCTGCGCTTGCCGTAAAGCACGCCGCTGCCAGTCGGCCCGAACATCTTGTGGCCGGAGAAAGCCAGGAAATCGCAATCCATTTTTTTGACGTCGAGCGGACGATGGCCGGCCGATTGCGCGGCGTCGACGATCATGATCGCGCCCTGCTTGTGGGCCAGAGCGGCGAGTTTTTCGACCGGATTCACCGTGCCCAGGGCGTTCGAAACGTGCATCACCGAGACCACTTTGGTCGCGGGCGTGATGAGTTTGGCCGCCGCCGCGAGGTCGAGCTGGAAGTCGGGAGTGACCCCGATGAATTTCACGGCAAAACCGCGCTCGCGGGCGAGCTGCTGCCACGGCACCAGATTGCTGTGATGTTCCATGATCGAAACGACCACCTCGTCGCCCGGGCCGAGTCTGCGGCTCAGCGTGTAGGCCAGCAGATTCAGGGATTCGGTCGCGCCGCGGGTGAAGACGATCTCCCGGGGATCGGCGCCGATGAGTTTGGCGACCGGGATCCGGGCCGCTTCGTACGTTTCCGTGGCCCGAAGGCTAGCGGGATACATGCCGCGATGGACGTTGGCCCGATACTTCTTATAAAAACCATCCATGGCCGCGAGGACCGCACGCGGGGTCTGCGACGAAGCCGCGGAATCCAGGTATACGAAAGGCTTGCGGCTCTGGGCCGCGAACATCGGGAATTCCCGGCGCAACTGCCGGACCTCTTTTTTCGATAACATTCCTTTCATAGGCATGGGTAGGATGTGGCTGGAGCCAGTTGGCCGGCGATGAGACAAGAGACCATCTCTTCAAGCCCGAAATGCTGCATGCCGGAGACGATTGGCTGAAAAAAACCCTCGACCAGCAGTTTCGTCGCGGTCCGTTCGTCGAGGCCGCGGGACATCAGGTAGAACAACTGGTCGCGTTCGAGCCGGCCGACCGTGCAGCCGTGGCCGCATTCGATCTCATCCGTCTCGATCTCCAAAATAGGGATTGCACTGCTTTCCGCGCGCTCGCCGAGGAGTAGTGTATCCTCTTTTTGATGTGCTTCGCAACCCGGACAGCCGCGCGCGACGGAAATGTGGCCGCGATAAAGCGACCGGGCCGCGCCATCCAGCACGCCGCGGGCCAGGAGGTCCGAAGAGGTGGTGTCGGCCTGATGCTGCGCCGTTTGGGTCAATTCGAAGCGCGAGGAGCCGCTGCCGCAGAAGATCGTGCGGGCCACGGCCGCCGCTCCCCGCCCGAGCAGGCGGTTCGTGATCGAGCTCGAGGCGAAAGATCCGCCCAGCACGCACTCCAGCCAGACGACCCTGGCATTCCGGCCAAGCTTGGCGTCGCACCGGACGAATTCCGTGCTGTGGCGCTCCAGGTCGCGGATCGAAATGATCGTGACCTTGGCGTTGTCGCCGGCGTTCACGAACGTCGCGGCGGCGCGTTCGCCAGCGCCGGAAACATGTTCAATGATCGCCAGTTCGCTGCCGGCCGCGGCATTCACGACCGTCAGTTCTTGCGCGCTCTTATTAGAGAGCAGTTTGGTCTCCAGACGGAGCGGGCTTTTCAGATGTTCATCCTTGGCAGCCGTGATGACGCGGATTCGCGAGGCGGTCGCCGCGTGCCAGCTCCAGAGCCGATCCAGTTCGCTGACCGGGAACGCTTTCAGTCCTGATTCCAGTCCAGCCGGAACTGACCCGGCCATGGCGGGCAATTTTTCGCCGCGGGTCATCGCTTGATAAGGCAGGCGGATGGTTTTCGGGTCGAAACCGGTCCCTTGGCCATAACGGAAATCAGGGTCAGCGAGCTTTTGGAAGCGCTGCCAGGCGGCCAGCCGTCGGGCGCGGAGCCAGCGCGGTTCTGGTCGACCGACGATCGGATTTTCATCTTGATGGCGAATCAGCATAACTCAGGCGACCTTGCGGTCCATTTCCAGTTCGATCAGTTTGTTCATCTCGACTGCGTATTCGAGCGGCAAACGCTTGACCAGTGGCTCGACGAAACCGCCGACGATCATCTTGCGGGCCCGTTCTTCGGAAAGCCCCCGGCTGCGCAGGTAGAAGATCTCCTCTTCCCCGATCCGGCCGACCGTGGCCTCGTGGACCGCTTCGCTCGAGTTGTTGTCGACCCTGACGCGCGGATACGCCTTGGCGGTCGAGCGCCGGTCGAGCAGCAGCGAATCGCAGGTCACCGCAGCCTTGGAATCCCGGGCCGCCGCCGTGACGCGCACCAAGCCGCGATAAACGGTCGTGCCGCCGCCGCGGCAGAGGCTCTTCGAACGCGAGACCGACATCGTGCCGGGCGCGGCGTGGACGGCTTTGAAACCAGTGTCGAGTTCCTGGCCGGGGCCGGCGAAAGCCACGCTCAGGGAATCGGAACGGGCGCGGTCGCCCCGGAGGACGGACGCCGGATACAGCATGGTGACGCCGGAACCGAGATTGCCGCTCAGCCATTCGATCGAAGCGTCGCGGTCGACTACGGCGCGCTTGGTGTTCAGGTTGTAGGTGTTCTTGCTCCAGTTCTCGACGCTGGAATATTTCACCCGGGCGCCAGCCTTGAGGTGCAGCTCGACGCAGCCGGCATGCAGCGAACTCGCGGCATAGCGCGGCGCGCTGCAGCCTTCGATATATTCGACCTCACTGCCTTCGTCCGCGATGATCAGAGTGTGTTCGAACTGGCCGCCGCGCTCCAGATTCATCCGGAAGTAGGCTTGCAGCGGCCGCGTCACTTTGACGCGCGGCGGAACATAGATGAAAGTGCCGCCGCTCCAGACCGCGGCGTGCAGCATGGTGAATTTATGATTGCTCACGGGAACGCAGTCGGTCATGAAATAACGGCGGACGAGTTCGGGATATTTGCGCACCGCGACGTCGAGGTTCTCGAAAATGACGCCCTGGCGCCCCCACTCTTTCTTGAGCCGGTGATAGATGACGCCGGAATCGTATTGCGCGCCGGCGCCGGACAAGGCGTGGTGCTCGGCTTCAGGGATGCCTAGGAGATCGAAAGTGCGGCGGATGTCGCTGGGCACGTCTTTCCAGTTCTGGGCCTCGGTCGCGTCCGGGCGGCTGTAATAGACGATATGTTCAAGATCGAGTCTGGCCAGATCCGGCCCCCAGGCCGGCAGCGGGGTGTGCTGGTAAAGTTCCAGCGCCTGCAGGCGCTTCTCGAGCATCCAGCGCGGTTCATTTTTTTGCCGCGAGATCTCCAAGACGACCTGCTGGCTGAGTCCGGGGCCGGCCGAATATCCGGCCGTGACGCGGTCGGGGCGGTCGAGTTCAGAGATCAGATTTTTGGAACGGCGACTGGTCTTGGCCATAGGGTCAGCAAATGCGCCGGCGTCCGACCAATTGTCTGACGGTCACTTTTTTCAGCGAGCCGAGGATGAGCGTCTGGACTTCCTGCCAGACGTCGCGGCTGCGGCAATTGCGGCTCAGGAGACAGGTGCCCGGACCCTGGAGACAGCCGATCACGGCGATCGGGCCTTCGATGGCCTGGACGACGGCCGCCACGCTGATCTTCGCGGCCGGCAACGCCAGCCGGTAACCGCCGCCCGCGCCGCGCTGGCCCCGGATCAGACCCGCCGAGCGGAGCGGTCCAGCGATCTGTTCCAGATACCCCTGCGTCACCCCGATCCGCTCCCCGACCTCGGCCAACGACAAAGAAGACCGGCCGGCAGCGGCCAGTTCGCTCACGAGAAGCAAAGCGTGATGGAGTTTTTGCGGAACTTTCAGGAACATGATGAATCCTATTTAGATGATAGGATTCTAACAATTCTTCCTCAATTGGTCAATGTGGCCGGCTATTTTGGTTCCAACCGCGGCCAGCCGACCCTCGGACAGCCTCGGTCTCATCCGGCCGCGCGTAGTCATCGTCCAGCCTGAACGTAGTGCCCTTTTCCGGACCGGAAACTTCGGTGAACAGGGCGTCGGTCACGGCTTCGAGGCGATGTTTTTGGCCGACAGCGACCGTGTAACCCCGAAGCGGCTCCATCGGCAGCCGGTCCAGCTCTCCAATCCCGTTCTCCAGCCAGATCGCACCCTGGCCGGAAATGAGGCACACGGTCTCTTCTTTCTGATCGTGATATTGGAGCGACAGCCGTTGGCCGCCGCGCACGGACAGGATCTTGCCGGTCCGCTCCAGGTCCGGCGGCGTGTAGATAACTTCGAAGCCCCACGGCTTCTCGACGCGTTTTTGGAACGGCTTGTTCGGGTAATTCATAGGCTAGCGGATCAAGCCTAATGATAGCATAACCCAGCCAAAAGTTTGACCAACCAAATGTTCTTCGGTTTGTGAAATCGCTGGCAGTGTGGTTATAATATCTTTCAGTATGCAAGAAGAAAAACAAGGCAGATCAGGCTTATCTCAGGCTGCCAGCGCTCTATTTGCGCTGATTTTAGTCCTGCCCGCACCGGCGCTCGCGACCTCGATCTTCAATCCCCAGCTGATCCTGACGGACGCGGAGATGCGCGACGCTGACGCTTTGTCCTATTCCGAGATCGCGGATTTCTTGAATTCCAAGGGTGGTTTCGGATCCTGTTTCGATGCCGACGCGATCGACGGCCTGCTCAAGGGGACGGCTCAGCTCGTGGCGGACGCCGCCCAGCGTTACGAGATCAATCCCAAATATATTTTGGCGCTGATCCAGAAAGAATCGAGCGCTGTCGAATCAACCAAACCGAACCAGAAGCAGCTCGACTGGGCGGCCGGCTACGCCCTCTGCGACGGCTGCAAAAAGACCAGCCCGCTGGCCGTCAAATACAAGGGTCTGGGCAAACAGATCGATGTCGGCGCCGGCTGGATGGATTGGTTCATGGACAACCATGAACAACTCGGCCACATGGTCCAGCCGGGCGAGACCGTGACCATCAGCCGCACCAAGGTCACTCCGGTCAATCTGACGACCGCCGCACTTTACAATTACACGCCGCACCTGCACGGCAACCGGCTCCTGTGGAGCATCTGGAACCGCTGGTTCGGCGACAATCTGGGGCTGCGTTTTCCGGATGGTACGCTCGTGCGGAACGAGAAGACCGGCGCGGTCGCGCTGATCCAGAACGGCAAGTTCCGTCCGATCACGAGCCGGTCGGTCCTCGAATCCCGGTTCAACGCCGCGATCGCGATCGATCTCAATGAATACGATTTCGGGGTCCTGCAGGATAACGCCGCTGGCAAGCCGGTCAAATTCGCCGATCTGTCGCTCTTGCGCGTCGAGGACGGCACGATCTACCTGCTGCTGGGCGCCGCCAAACGCCCGATCGCTTCGGCCGCGGTGTTCGCCGCGATCGGTTTCAATCCGGAGGAGGTCGAAGAGGCCGCCGCCGCGGATCTCGAAGATTATCTGACCGCCGAACCGATCACGCTCGCTTCCGCCTATCCGACCGGCCAGCTCGTCCAGAACAACGAGACCGGCGGCGTCTATTACGCCGAAGCCGGAGTGAAACATCCGATCTGGGATAAGGCCGTGCTGGCGGCGAATTACCCCGGCCGAAAGATCCAAGCGCTGTCCCCCGCTGAACTTGAAAAACTGGTCTTGGGCGAGCCGGTCAGACTGGCGGACGGCGTCCTGGTCAAAACTCCGGACCAACCCTCGGTCTTCGTCATTTCGAACGGCAAAAAGCTGCCGATCCCCACGGAAGAAGTTTTCGTCGCTTACGGTTATAAGTGGGAGAATATCATCACCGCGCCAGCGCGAGTCCTGGAACTCCATGAGACCGGCGAACCGCTGATGCTGGTCAGCGAGACGGTCACGGCGACGATGGTCGGTCTGTGAACCGGCGGCTCACGAGAGAGGACTCATCCGATCCGGGCTGGCGCCCGGATTTTTCGTACGGACAATAAAAAACGCGCCGTTATAGGCGCGTGAAGAAAGTCCTGATCTCCGTGATCAACGATCCGTCTGTCCGATTCCGCCGTTCCGGATCATACGGATCCATGGACCGCGTTCGAAGGTCTGACACTCGGTCTTGAACGGCCTGACCTTGTAATTGCCGCTGGCCGCGAACAAGACCCGTCGGCGTTCGCTCACTGTGACAGTGAACCCGCCGTTGCCGCAGGCATTGGACGAGACCAAGACCTTGATGGTCAGTCCGCCGCCGTCATATCGCAACTGCCGAACGGAATGAACCGGCGAATCCTCCCGTCTTTCCGTCCGGCCGTGCTGGGCGGCGAAAGTAATGCAATCGTCAGCGAGTGCGTCAGCCTGCAAAGCGGTCAGCTTCTTGGTGTTCATTCTTTCTTTCCTCCTGGTCGTCTGAAAGAGCTCGCGGAATGTAGCAGAAACTCCGGTTCCGGTCAATCCCCCTCCAGTGTGCGCTCATGACTGACGAAAAGACCGCCCGTTCAGGCGGTCTTTTCGGGATATTCTTTTCTTTCCAGCTAGCTAGAAACCAGCGGCTTTGCACTGTTCGCAAAGCGTGCGGCCGTTGGCATCGCCGACCTGGCTGCAATATTGGGCGCTCGGCATGCTGGCGAATTGTGCGCAAGTGGTTTGGTTGACGGTGGTACCCTGGTCACCGCTCGGCGGTTGGGCCGCGGGCGGTTGTGCGGCAGGCGGCGCGGCTGGCTGAGCCAATGTTTTTGGCTTAAGCTCATCGGCGTTGATCGCCGGCAGTTCGACATTCAGATCGGTATCGACCGACAGATCGGTCTTGAAGCTGAGGCCGGTGAAAGCGCCGGCGGCCGAAGCGACGTACGGCGAACCGACGTTGAAGGCCGAGGCGTCAAGCGACGGGACCGGCGAGAAGGAGAAATCAAAGGACGGCGCGGCAATCTGGATGGAATCGACGCCAGTCGCCGCCGTGTCAGCGGAACCGTCGGCTTTCTTTTCCGCGCCCGATTTCACCTGTTCGATCTTCGCGATCAATTTCTTGCCCGCGTCAGTCTTGGTCATGATGACATAACCGCCGCCAGCCGCGGCGAGCAGCGCGGCCGCAATGATCAGGATGATCAGCGGCGCGATCCCGCGATTCAGGCGGACATTCGAGTAAGGGTATTTCATAGGGATGGCGGGAATTATTTCTCGGCCGGCGTGTCGGCGCCGGTGGTCAGGTAGAAAGCGTCGAGATCGGCGGCACCGTTGCTGGATTCGACCTTCTCGACGCGCATCTTGTGGTCGCCGGCGGTCAGTGTCACGTCAACGACCTTGTGCCAGCGGAATCCGCCCGGCGGATATTTGATCGAGCGGGCGGCGGCGTTCTCCTCGAACGGACCGAAGCGTTTGCCGTCGAAGTAGATGTAGATGCGCCGGACGCCCCACTGTGACGAGATGGCCGAAGCCAGATCGCGGACCCAGACCTTGTAGGTGCCGGCGGCTGGAACTTTGATGTCGTATTCGAGATAGTCCTTGGCGCGGCCCATGTACCAGCTGCCATTGCCGAAGTACGGCGGCCGCCAAGAAGGATTGACCTCGCGAGCCATCGGGTCGCTCACGCCGGTCCGGACGTTGAATCTCGCGGCATCCTCGGCCTCGATCCAGACCGCGACCTTGCCAGTCCCGGCCAGCTTGGAGGCGTTCTTCTTAATTGTGGCGGCGCGATCCTGGAGTCCCTTGGCTTTCGGGATGAGCTCGTCGAAACTGGTCACCATGAAGCCCTTGGGCGGCGAGGCGTCGGCCTGGGCGCAATCGGCCCGGAGCGCGGCAATCTTGTCGAGCACGGGCTTGGCATCATGTTCGAAAGTGATGTAGACATCCTTGCCGATCGCGCTGTTGATCCGGTTGCAATCGTTCGCCATCTGGTCCTTACAAGCCGGCTTGATGAGCTTCTCGTCGATGGACCGGAGTTCGGCGAGACCAGCGCTGATCCCGGCCGTCATCTCGTCGAGCAGACCGCTCACGGACCGGCAGAAAGCCTGGGAGCTCAATTTCTGTTCCGTGACCGCGCGCAATTCCTTGGCCTCCCGGCGCAGCTCGTCACCGGACTGCTTCAGCCGGTTAAGGGTCGCTGTCAGCCGCTCAAGACCGTCCTCAGGCGTGGCCTGCTGACAGATGCTGTCGACCAATTCGACGTCCTTGACGAAGTTACTGGTCATGGCCTCGACCCGCTTGAACTTGTTCTCGTTAGCCTTGACGTCGGCGCAGAAAGCGATGTTCTTCTTGACCGCGCCGTACTGGTCGCCGCAGCGCCAGATGTTATTGCGAAGCGCGGCGATGTCGCTGCCGGCGATCTCCTTGACGGCGGCCTGGAGCTGAGGCAGGACCTGCCGGCAGATCTGATCGCCGGTCTCGGCCAGGACTTTATTCTTGTCGGCCTCCAAAGCCTCGCCGAAGACCTTCACGTCCTCGGCGTCAGTCTTGACCTGCTGCAGCACGCCGATCAGTTCGTTGCGGTCGGTGTTTTCCGGATCCTGGCAGAGCTTTTCCGCCATCTCCATCCCGAACTGCAGATCGTCCAGTTTCTGGCCCAATTCGCCCAAGCGCGGGGCGAACTCGTTCACGATCTGGCATTCTTCGCTAGTGCTCGCTTCGCAGGGCGCCACGACTCCGGCGATCTTCGCGCTGTTCTCCTGGATCTTGGCGCGGGCGATGGCGAACTGTTCCTTTGCGATGGTGCAGCCTTTGGCCAGACCGACCGTGGCGGCCCGCTCGGCGTTGGCGCGGAAATCCTCCCACTTCTGGCGGAAATCATTGAGCGCTTTCTGGATCGCGGCTTCATCGTCATTCTCGATGGCGGCCGTCAATTTGACCTCCAAAG